>Ga0008837_100102_pt1 | contig 150342 bp, 128 predicted proteins | sample HotLakConsUCCSLE_FD_65500 | JGI IMG/M metagenome (GOLD analysis project Ga0008837, IMG submission 65500) | Hypersaline microbial mat communities from Hot Lake, Washington, USA - Hot Lake Consortium UCC-SLE | ecosystem: Environmental > Aquatic > Non-marine Saline and Alkaline > Hypersaline >...
CTGGGCAAACGAAATCTGCTTCATCGGGTGGCTCTGTTAGACGGTGTGACAGGAGGGTCAGATTATACCCCGCCGATACCCATCAGGCAGCTGCGGCGGGATTTGTGCAGCGTTTCCTTAACAGGCGATACACCGATGTCCAACGATTTCATCGCTCCCGACGGATACCCGCGCTGCCAGTGGTGCGGCGGTGCGCCAGAATTTCTGCCCTATCACGACAACGAGTGGGGGTTTCCGGTAGCGGATGACCAGCGGCTGTTCGAAAAACTGTGCCTGGAGAGTTTTCAGTCCGGCTTGAGCTGGCGCACCATTCTCAACAAACGCGAACATTTCCGCGCCGCCTTTCATCACTTCGATTTCCACCAAGTCGCCCGCTTCGGCGAAGACGATGTGCAGCGCTTATTGCAGGATGCAGGCATTATTCGGCACCGCGGAAAAATCGAAGCGACAATCAACAACGCCCAACGTGCAAAGGAAATGGCCGAGCAGGAAGGCTCGCTGGCCGCTTTCTTCTGGCATTTTGAGCCGGACGCCTCTTCGCTTCCGCCGCCGCAAACCCAGACTACCTCGCCGGAATCCATCGCCCTGGCTAAAGAACTCAAAAAGCGCGGCTGGAAATTTTTCGGCCCCACCACCGCTTTTGCCTTTATGCAGGCCATGGGGCTCGTTAACGACCATGCAGACGTGTGCGTCATTCGCGAAAAAGCAGCTCGCGCCCGAGACGAATTTTTACGGCCACCTGGCCATTAAAAAACCACCGCCTAGCAAGCCAGGCGGTGGTTAAACGTAACCTCAAACGAATAACCGTGGTTATTCGATGCGGGGTGAACCGTTAGGGCATCAACACGCTATCAATGACGTGGATCACGCCGTTCGACTGGGCGACATCCACGACCGTGATGTTGGCGCCATTACCCTGGGCATCCATGACCATCAGGTTATTACCGTTGCGCATAACGGTAAGATGCTCGCCTTGAACGGTTTTAAACGCTGCCGTGCCATCGCTTTCCTCCACCTGTTCCAACAACTCGTCACGTGTCAGGTTACCGGGCACCACATGATAGGTAAGGACGGTTTGCAGCTGCTCCTGATTCTCTGGCTGCAGCAGGGTATCAACGGTGCCATCAGGCAGTTTCGCAAAGGCGTCATCTGTCGGCGCGAATACGGTGAAAGGGCCTTCGCCTTGCAACACTTCAGCCAATTCAGCCGCTTGTACCGCAGCCACCAGGGTTTCATGGTCCCCTGAATTAACGGCATTTTCGATAATATTCCGCTCGGGCAACATGTTGGCGCCGCCTACCGAAGTAGGACCGTGATCGGCAACGGCAACGCCGGTAAAGAGGGCAGCTGCACAAACGCCAGCGGTAAGTAGTTTGAGTTTCATTGGGGCATCTCCTGGTTGTCATTAAAAGAGCTCAACAATGCAAGCTCACTAACACTTACGCCCCCAAGGTCTTAGTGGATGCAGTTATTTCAGTATTTTTTTCAGCACCGCGGGATGCCCGCCTATTGCCTTCAACGACGGACTCACCAAGACTGACGATTCGGTTCATTGTGCAGAGATGCCTGAATGCCAGATGCCACGCAGCGACACCAATATCTTGTTGAGCAACTAAATGGCTGCGCCCAAGGCGATCGCCAAGCGTTCGAACGCCTCTACCGCGTCTCTAGCGCGCATCTATATGCTCAGTTGCTGCGTATAGTCAGAGACGAGGGCGCCGCGCAGGATTGCCTGCAAAGCGTTTATATCAGAATCTGGCATGCTGCCGATCAATACGATGCAACGCGGGCCAAGCCAATGACCTGGCTGTCCACACTCGCGCGCAATATTGGCATCGATTGGCTGCGCCGCCAGAAACCCCAGGACGCCACAAACGATGAGCCCTTAATCGAGACACTATCAGGCACCGATGACCCTGAAGATGACAGCATCAGTTATCAGCAAAACGACAAACTGAAAGACTGTCTCGACACACTCAGTCGCCATCAGCGCCAGTTAATGGAAATGGCCTATTTTCAGGGCATGACGCACAGCGAGCTTGCTCACTCTCTGTCCCAACCGCTGGGCAGCGTCAAAAGCTGGATCCGCCGTGGACTTGAGAGGTTAAAAACATGTCTAACCAATGGGATTTAAGCGACCCTGACGAACGCCACCTAGCGGCTGGCGAATACGTGCTGGGCGTACTGGATAATGATCAGAAAGCACGCTTTGAAGCGCTGTTGGCGGTCAGCCATGATCTGCGTAACGACGTGGATAACTGGCGGGAATACCTGCACTTATTCAACGAGCAGCTGGACCCGAAGACACCCCCGCAGGAAGTCTGGCAGCGGATCACCCAGGCAACCGGTGCAGTGCCTTTACGCTGGTGGCAGCGCCTGGGTGCCTGGCAGGCCATGGCGGCCAGCTTTGGCACCATCGCGGTAGCACTGGGGCTTCTGTGGCAACAGGCTGAGCTGACCACACCGCCGGACGGAGAAGCGGTGTTCGTGGTGCAGGACGAATCACGCACGCCCGGCTGGATTATCAGTGCCACCGAACAGGGAGAGCTGATCGTACAGGCCGTTCAACCCTCTCAGGTAGGCAGCGAACAGACCGGCGAGCTTTGGCTGATCGCCGATGGCACCCCCGTCTCGCTGGGCCTGCTGCCTGAGCAGGGCAGCCACCGCCTGGAACCCAGTGCCGAGCTGCGCGCGCAATTATTCACTGCTGATCTGGCCGTCAGCGTTGAGCCCGAAGGAGGCGCCCCTGAAGGACAGCCTACCGGGCCGATTATCGACCATGGCCGTTTGACGCCTGTGCGAGGCACTACTCTGAATTTATAAGACACACCTCATGCCGCTGCGCTTCCTCTACCATCTCAGCGGCAAGCTCACCCACGGTACGCACGGCGTCTTCGATGGCAGAGGTTAGCGTAAACGCATAGTTCAGCCGCAGGCACTGGCGGAACTTACCCGAGGCGGAAAACAGCGATCCGGGGGCCACGTGGATGGCATGCTTAGCCAGGCGTTCGTTCAAGCGTACACAGTCCACCGCGGCAGGGAGCTCTACCCAGAGCAGGAAGCTGCCCTGAGGGTAGCTGATGCCTGATCCCTCGGGAAAATAGCGCTGCACCCAACTGATCATGATGTCCCGCTGACGCTGGTACTGCCGCGTCACAAAGCGCAGGTGGCGCTCGTAGTGGCCTTTGGCGACGAATTCCGCCACGGCCAGTTGCGGCAGTGTCGCCGAGGCGCCGGTGGAGACATACTTCATATGCATCGCCTGATCGCGGTGACGGCCCGGCGCCAGCCAACCCACCCGCAACCCCGGCCCCACCGTTTTGGAAAAACCGCTGCATAGCATCACGCGCCCGTCGTCATCGAAGGATTTCACGGTGGGCGGCCTCGGTTGAGTAAACGCCAGGTCGCCGTAGATATCGTCTTCGATAATCGCCACATCGAAGCGCTGGGCGAGCTGAAACAACGCCCGCTTGCGTGCTTCAGGCATGGTGTAGCCCAACGGGTTGTTGTAAGTCGGCGTGACCTGTATCGCACGGATCGGCCACTGCTCCAGCGCCAATTCGAGCGCTTCCAGACTGATGCCGGTTTGTGGGTCGGTGGGGATTTCCAGTGCCTTTAAGCCGTTGGCCTTGAGGATCTGCATGGTGCCGTAAAAGCTGGGTGAGTCCACGGCCACCACATCGCCGGGCTGGGTGAGCGTTCGCAGCGCAATGGCCAGCGCCTCCTGGCAGCCGGTGGTCACCATGATGTCGTCCGGGTGCAGCAAACAACCAGAATTAATCGCCAGCCGCGCCACCTGCTGGCGCAGCTCGGGGCTACCGCTCAGCTTGTCGTAGTTGAAGCCGTTCAGCTCAGTGCTGCGATGTAAGCCAGCAAGGATTTTCGACAACGGCCGCAGCGTTTCATACTCGAGATTGGGCACCCCGCGCCCCAGCAGCAGCCGCTGGTCGTCTCGCTGGGTGGCGACAAGTTCCAGCACCTGATCCCATTGGGAAATGTCCAGCGGGCGCTGGGCAGGTCGCGAGACTGACGGGAGCACCGACGGGACTCGGCTTGGCAGCACGAAGTAGCCCGACTTGGGCCGCGACTCGATCAACGCCACATCCAGCAGTTGCCGGTAAGCTTCCTGTGCGGTGGAAATGCTGACGTCCAGCTCCTGGCAGACCGCACGAATCGAGGGGAGGCGATCCCCCACGCGGTAAATACCGTGCTCGATACGCTGCCGCAAAATGGTCGCCACTTCTTCGTAACGCGTCATAACACCCTCCTCCCCGCAACCCAGCAACCCAGCAACCCAGCAACCCAGCAACCCAGCAACGATACAGACGTACCAAGAAACCGCCATACAGAGGTATAACACGCCATTCTGTATCTTAAAAACAATAAATTCTATATCTGTATTAAAACATCAGCGCTGAGTAATCTGGTCTGGCACACAACACGGAGGATTCGCCATGCCGCGCTTCAGCCTTAACCTGCTCCGCTACCAGCTAGGTTATCAACTTCGCTACTATCAACAATGCCGCCGCAGTCGTCGCCATCTGTTAACGCTCGATGACCGGCTGCTGGAGGATGTCGGCATCAGCCGCGAGCAGGCCCAAACAGAGGGCCGCAAACCGTTTTGGAAACATGCGTCTGTTAACAGGGGGCCTTATGAAAACCGTTGAGTATTACCTGCTGGATGTGTTTACCGACCAGCCGTTTACTGGTAATCCATTGGCCGTCTTTTTAGAGGCTGGAGAGCTTGAGACCAGCACCATGCAAGCGCTTGCCAATGAATTAAACCTGGCTGAAACGGTATTTTTGAGTGCCGCCACTAGGCCGAACCATTTCCCCGTGCGGATATTCACCCCCACTCAAGAACTAGCCTTTGCAGGCCATCCTACGGTAGGCACCGCGCATCTATTGGCCGCTTTAAAGCTTGTGAACCGTGATCAAACCTTGGTGCTTCAGCCACCTATTGGCGAACTGGCGGTACGCTATGACCAAGGAAGGGCAACGTTTACCACTGCCCAGCCTGCGAGCATCGCGGACAGCACGCTTGATCACGCTACCGCCGCCGAGCTGTTAGGACTCGAGGAGCACAAGGTAGTTGGCAACCCGGTGTTGGCCTCCTTTGGACTGCCCTTTCATTTGATCGAGCTAACAGATGTTGCCGCCTTAGAGAGCGTGCGCATTTCAACGACCACCTGGATGAGAGCCGTAGCTCCCAGCAGTGCCGAGCAGGTTTATCTGTATGTAATAGAGCAGATAAATGAAGCAGAAACGGTGATTAAAAGCCGCATGTTCTGTATGCACGCCAGCCTTTGCGAAGACCCCGCCACCGGCAGCGCCGCAGCCGCATTGACCGGCTATTTGGCATCCCTTCAGCCAGATGCCTTGCAGTGCAAGATTCATCAGGGTGTTGAGATGGGGCGACCCAGCGTTATCCATACCGCCGCCAATGGCGGGATCAAGACAGGCTTTGTGGAAGTGGGCGGTAACGCAGTGGTAGTGGGCAGGGGCGCTTTTGACATACACCAAACCACTGGCTAGGCGCCCCTTCTTTTGCTCCTATGTGATTCGTGAGGGCCAGGAGATCAGGCGACGGTCACGTCCTTGGAGAGATAGACATCCTGAATCGCATGCAGCAGCTCAACGCCTTCCGGCATCGGTTTCTGGAACGCTTTACGCCCCGAGATCAAGCCCATACCACCGGCACGCTTGTTGATCACCGCCGTGCGCACCGCTTCACCGAGATCGGAGTGCCCCTTGGAGCCACCTCCTGAGTTAATCAAACCGGCGCGGCCCATAAAGCAGTTGGCGACCTGATAGCGGGCCAGATCGATGGGATGGTCAGTGGCCAGCTCGCTGTAGACTTTCTCATGGGTATGGCCGAAACCGACCGCCTTATAGCCGCCGTTGTTCTCGGGCAGCTTCTGTTTGACGATATCCGCCTTGAGCGTTGCAGCCATGTGGTTGGCCTGGCTGGTGAGGTCGGCGGAAGCATGATAATCGGCACCTTCCTGCTTGAAGGCCGGGTTGCGAAGATAGGCCCACAATACCGTCACCATCCCCAGTTGGTGAGCGCGCTCGAAAGCCTCGCTAATCTCCATGATTTGCCGACGGCTCTCGTGGGAGCCAAAGTAAATCGTCGCCCCCACCGCCACACAGCCCATATCGTGTGCCTGCTCAACGTCGGCAAACAGCGTCTGGTCATACATCGCCGGGTAGCTTAGCGTCTCGTTGTGGTTGAGTTTAAGCATCATCGGAATCTTATGGGCATAACGACGCGCGACCGACGACAACACGCCAAGGGTCGAGGCCACGCCATTGCAGCCACCCTCAAGGGCCAGCTCAACGATATTGGCCGGGTCGAAGTAGCGCGGGTTCGGAGCAAAGGAGGCACCTGCCGAGTGCTCGATGCCTTGGTCTACCGGCAGCAGGCTAAGGTAGCCGGTGCCCGCCAAGCGGCCATGATTAAACAGGCTCTGCATATTGCGCAGCACCGCCGGGCTACGGTCACTATCCGCCATAACACGGTCAATAAAATCGGGGCCGGGTAAGTGCAAGCTGTCGCGGGGCATCCCCTGGCAGGTGTGGTTAAGCAAACTATCGGCATCACTGCCGAGTAAAGTTGTTATATCAACCATAATGCGTTCCTCGGTGCTTTATCTAGGAGTATGGGTGAAATTTAGCCCAGGCTGCTTTAATAGAGCATAGAGGAAGTGCCGCCCCCATGCAGGCGGTACGTAAGCGACACTGCCTCATGCCGCCTGGACGTCGCTACGCCCGATGTTGCCCGGCCATCACTTGTACATTAAAGCTCAATTTTGTATACAGTAAGCATTCATCTTTAGCAGCGTCGACCTTTGCCGCTATCGCCTCGTCCCTTTCAAGGAGCCTGTCATGTCCCGCCCCCACCAAACACCTCTCAACATCCTGGTTATCGGTGCGGGAATTGGCGGGCTGAGCACCGCGCTCGCCTTTCAACAACAGGGGCATCGGGTCACCGTTGCCGAACGCGTGGCGACCATGCGCCCGGTGGGCGCGGCGATTTCGCTATGGCCGAATGGCGTCAAGGTCATGCACCAGTTGGGCCTGGGTGAAACCATCGAGGGCTTGAGCGGCGAGATGACCCAGATGCGCTACCTGACCCACACCGGCAAGACCTTGACCGACTTCAGCCTGGCACCGCTGTTTGGCGATGTTGGCCAGCGCGCCTGCCCGATTGCCCGCGCCGCGCTTCAGCAGACGCTGCTGGAGGCCGTTGGCACCGAACACATCCAGTTTGGCCGTCGCTGTGACGATTACACGGTCACCCAGGACGGCGTGGCGGCGCATTTTGACGACGGCGAAAGCCTGCATGCCGACTTGCTGGTGGTCGCCGAGGGCACGCACTCCAGGCTTCGCAGCAAGCTGGTAGGGCACCCCGTGGATCGCCAATACGTCGGCTATGTGAACTGGAACGTCCGCGTCCCCGCCGACGCAGCGCTGGCCCCCCTGACGCATTGGGACCAATACGTAGGCGACGCCAAGCGCGTCTCGTTCATGCCCATGGGCAGTGGCGGCAACGAGGAAGGCGCACAGGAATTCTACTGTTTCTTTGACGTGCCGCTCCCTGCGGGAACGCCCAACGACCCCGATCTGTATCGCGATGAATTACGCGCACATTTTGCCGGCTGGGCCGACCCCGTACAGGCGCTGATCGAGCGCTTTGACCCAGCGCGCATGGCCCGCGTGGAAATCTACGATATTCCGCCGCTGGATTCGCTCACCGCCCCACGGGTCGCATTACTCGGTGATGCCGCTCACGGCATGGCGCCCGATCTTGGCCAGGGCGGCTGCCAGGCGATGGAAGACGCCTGGGTGCTCTCACAGGCGCTCGAGCGTGCGCTGGAAGAAAATACCGATACATCAGCGGCCATCAAAAGCGCCCTGGCGCAGTACGACCGGGCGCGCGTCGACCGGGTGGGCGAAATCGTCCAGCGCGCCCGCAAACGTGCGGCGATGATTCACGGCCACGATGCCGACGATACCCGCGCCTGGTACGACGAACTCCAGCGCGAAGATGGCCAGGCCATCATCGCAGGCTTGAAAACCACGGTCACCGGCGGGCCGCTGGGGTAAATGAGGATAGCGGGCAAGGACGACGGCTTCGTTCACGCCGTCAGTCCACCCCCCCCGAAGGATGACCGAGGTGACTGATTGCACGGCTTTTTCAAACTGCAGGTTGTCGTTGAGCAAGTAAATTGGTCTTCAAAGCTTAAACTCATCCGGCGGTGTATGTGGATCAGGCCCGTCTAGCGTTGCGACAACCGAACCAAGCATTGTTGTCAGTTCCCGCGACAGAAAATCGGCGAATCGCGGATTATCCAGCGTTCGCGCCAGCGTGTCAGTGGGTAGAAATCGCGTCATTTCTGAATAGAAAGCAGTGCCTGAAATGATACTGGGCAGTTGCTCGATCATGCCGCGCGCCTTGGTTGCGTAATTCTCAACGCTGTAATCATTGAGTTTGCGCTGGAGTAAATCAAGGTTGAGTGTCGCGCCTTGCTGCTTTAACCATTGCAGATCCCAGATATCCCGATGACGCACATACTTTTTGGTGTTCACTAACGAGACGAGCTTGTCTGCCATGATCTCATCGTTACTCTCAGTGACCACCAATAGATCACTGTACCCATCAGGCAGAAAAGGATAGTGAACCTGGATGGCATGCGCCTCGCGGGTATAAGCAGGAATGTTTGCGATCTCCAGTTTGATTCGCTGCTTCGGAATGTCTGGTCGCATGGGTGCGGTTACGACGGCAACCTGCCACTTATCGACTCTTACATCGGCGTATCGAGGATCGTCTCTGAGTTCTTTAGGTGCTTTCACCGTGACCTCAAGGCGATAGCGACTACTCATGTAATCTTCAATACATTCTTTGATCCGCGTAAAGTTTTCGCGTTTGAAGTCTCGGTCTCCCGCGAAATCCAGGTCTTCACTAAACCTGGGTGACCCCCGACAAAGTCGCAAGCAAGTCCCGCCTTGAAATGTCAATGCGTCGAGCAAGCCTTCTCTATCAAGGGCATAGAGAATATCGAAGTGGAGCAGTTCCTTTTCAATCACCGGGCGCATGGCTTTACGCGCTGGATACTCCATGGCTTGCGCCACCAGCTTTTCATAATCACCCGGCTCAATCCGGCTCATTTAGCACCTCGACATCCACTAGGTGGGTATTGCGCCCGACACGTTTCAGATCAGCCCAAGCGGCTTCAGGAGTCGCGACTTTGAGGGGCCGACCAATATCTTTCATGCGCCCCATCAGCTCGGTGACTGGGCGGCGTGTATGGGTGAACTCGATGGTGCCATAAGGTGTGCGATAAGTGCCCTTTCGGCCGGTGGTCATAACAGTCAGTCGATCCACCGGAATCTGTGAGATAGCGCCATATTCAGATAAAGCCGACTCTAAAGAGACGTAACTGTATTCGCCGCGCCGCATGGCCCGGGCGATACGCTCCAGTCGATAAGCGTCTGGAGTTCGAGACAGGGTATAGTGATAGATACCCCGCGCAACACTTTCCAGCACTCCATGACGACGGAGGCGGTTCACCCCTTCCTGTAGCGTTTTCGAGTTATCTTCATGGAACAGCTTGGCGAGATCTCGCAACGTGAAAATAGTGCGCCCCTGGCGATCCCATGCATCCAAGCGTTGGCGGGCGACCATATGATTCATAAGTGAACACCTAGACTATATATACATAGCATAGGCGTACACTTAAATACCTTCAAGTCACTTTTTTCGCTCACGCCGTCAGCCCAATCCCCCGAAGGATCACCGAGGTGACTGACTGCACGGCTTTTTCAAACTGCAGGTCGTCGAGCGGTTGGTCGTCGTTGAGCAGGTAGATCTGGTAGTCGAAGTCGGCGTAGTGCTGGGTCGACGCCCAGATCATATAGAGCAGATAGGAAGGCTCGACGGGATTGATCTGGCCCGTGTCGATCCATTCACGAATCTTGGCCTCCTTGAGCTTGGCCCATTCGTAAAGGTTGTCGCGCAGGCACTCTTTAAGGATCGGTGCACCCTGCATCACCTCGGCGGCCCACACCTTGGAACCGTGGGCGCGGTTACGTGAGTGGTTCATCTTGGCGCGAATGTAGCTGGAGAGCACCACGCGGGGATCGTCGTACAGCTCAAAGCACAGCGCGTCCTGCTTCCACACCTCCAAAAGCTCCAGCAGCACCTCCTGATAAAGGGCTTTTTTGGTCGCAAAATAATAGTGCACGTTGGATTTGGGAATGTCGGCCAGTTGGGCGATATCGCCCATGGAGGCGCCGGCATAGCCCTTTTCAGCAAACAGCTGTTCCGCCGCCTGAAGAATCTTTTTCACGTTGGTTTGCCGAATTTCGTCCTGGGTTCTTGCCACGCTGTCCTCGTCCCTTTTACGCCTGAAGTACGCACCAAAAAAAGCACCACCGCCGGGCGATGGTGCTGAGAAGATGTCCTAGTTACCCCAGGACGTCAACTCTGATTGGCCGGGAACGAGAACTCGGCCTGGGTCGCTTCACTGACCGACGGCCAGCGCTGGGACACCGCCTTGCGGCGGGTATAGAAGCGCACCGAGTCAGGCCCGTAGGCGTGAAGGTCACCAAACAGCGAGCGCTTCCAGCCGCCAAAGCTGTGGTAGGCCACAGGCACTGGCAGCGGTACGTTGACCCCGACCATGCCGACTTCAATACCGTCGGTAAAGCGGCGTGCCGCTTCGCCATCGCGAGTGAACAGGCAGGTGCCGTTGCCGTACTCGTGGTCGTTGATCAGCTGCATGGCGTCGTCCAGGCTGCCCACCCGAACAACGCAGAGTACTGGCCCGAAAATCTCTTCCTGGTAGATACGCATCTCGGCGGTGACGTTATCGAACAGGCAGCCGCCGACAAAGTAACCCTCTTCATGGCCCGACACTGTCAGCTTACGCCCATCGGCGACCAGCGTTGCCCCGGCACTCACGCCGTCCTCGATAAAGCTAAGCACTTTATCGCGGTGCTCGGCGGTGACCAGCGGCCCCATATCAAGGCCTTTCTCGGTGCCCGGGCCCACTTTGAGGTGGGCGATTTTAGGCAGCATGGTTTCCACCAGTCGATTGGCGGTCTCATCGCCCACGCATACGGCGACCGAGATCGCCATGCAGCGCTCACCGCAGCTGCCATATGCCGCGCCCATCAGGGTGTTGGCGGCGTTTTCCAGGTCGGCGTCCGGCAGCACCACGGCGTGGTTTTTAGCGCCGCCCAGGGCCTGCACACGCTTACCGGCGGCAGAGCCACGGGTATAGATCGCCTCGGCAACCGGTGTGGAGCCGACAAACGAAATGGCTTTGACAGCCTTGGCATCGAGCAGCGTTTCCACCGCTTCGCGCCCGCCGTGCACCACGTTCATCACGCCGTTGGGGAGCCCGGCTTCCTGGAGCAGTTCCGCCACCGCCATGGCCGCGGAGGGGTCTTTTTCCGACGGTTTGAGGATAAAGGTGTTACCGCAGGCAATCGCCATGGGGTACATCCACAGCGGCACCATGGCAGGGAAGTTGAACGGGGTAATGCCCGCCACTACGCCCAGGGGCTGAAAGTTGGACCAGGCATCGATGCCCGGTCCGACGTTGTGGGAGTACTCGCCCTTCAACAACTCCGGCACGCCGCAGGCGTACTCGACGTTCTCGATGCCCCGCTTAAGCTCGCCCATGGCGTCTTCAGGGGTTTTGCCGTGCTCTTCGCTGACCAGCTGCACCAGGCGGTCAGCGTTATCTTCGAGCAGCTGCTTGAAGCGGTACATGACCTGGGCGCGCTTGTTGGGTGGCGTATCGCGCCAGGCGGGAAACGCCGCCTGGGCGGCGGCAATCGCGCGTTCCACGTCGGCGGCACTGGCATCCGCCACCTGGCGGATCACCTTGCCCGTTGAGGGGTTAGTCACGTCCAGCGTGCGCTGACTTTCGATCAACTCACCGTTAATCAGGTGGGAAACAACACTCATGTTTTACTCTCCGAAATAACTTATGCCAGCGAATCCAGGGTGGTCGCCACCGCGTCGAACAGGCGCTCGAGTTCGGCCTCGGTGGTGCCAAACGGAGGGCCGAACTGCAGCGTGTCGCCGCCGTAGCGCACGTAGAACCCTGCCTCCCACAGCGCCATGTGCGCGTCGCGGGGACGAATCGTGGGATCGCCATCGCGGGGGGCCAACTGAATCGCCCCAGCCAGACCGTAGTTGCGAATATCGACAATATGGTTGCGCCCTTTCAGGGCGTGCAGCTTCTGCTCAAAGGTAGGCGCGATGGCCTTCACCTGGGCGGGGAAGTTGTCACGCTCCATCATGTCAAGCGCAGCGAGCCCCGCCGCACAGGCCACCGGGTGGGCGCTGTAGGTATAGCCGTGGGGGAATTCAACCGCGTGCTGGGGGCCACCCGCGTGCATAAAGGTATCGAAAATCTCGCTGGAGGCGATCACCGCCCCCATAGGGATGGCACCGTTGGTGATCTGCTTGGCCACGTTCATAATATCCGGCGTCACGCCAAAGGCCTCGGCACCTGTGGTGGCACCGCTGCGCCCGAAGGCAGTGATCACTTCGTCGAAAATCAGCAGGATATCGTGGGCGGTACATATCTCACGCAGCCGATCTAGATAACCTTTGGGCGGCACGATCACCCCCGCCGAGCCCGACATGGGTTCGACGATGACCGCGGCGATGGTGGAGGCGTCGTGGAGCGCGATCTGATCGAGCAGCGCATCGGCGAGTTCGACGCCGCTGTCCGCCTGGCCTTTGGTGAAGGCATGGCCCGCCTGGAGCGTATGCGGCAGGTGCGTCACGTCCATCAACGGGCCGTAATGCTTACGATTGGGGCCAATGCCGCCGAGGCTGGTGCCGCCGATGTTCACCCCGTGATAACCCTTGGCGCGGCCGATCATGCGGGTCTTCTCGGGCTTGCCCTTCAACCGCCAGTAGGCCTTGGCCATCTTGACCGAGGTATCCGCCGCTTCCGAGCCGGAGTTGGTAAAGAAGACATGATCCAGCCCGGCCGGCGTGAGACTTGCGACCTTTTCCGCCAGCTTGAAGGCCAGCGGATGGCCAAGCTGGAAGCCGGGCGCAAAGTCGAGGCTGCCCAACTGCGCCGCCACGGCTTTCTGGATTTCTTCGCGGTTGTGGCCCGCGCCACAGGTCCACAAACCAGACAGCGAATCGAACAGCTTACGGCCCTGATCATCGATGTAATAACGGCCTTCCGCCCCGGTAATCACCCGCGGGTTGGCGCGGAAATCGCGATTCGAGCTGAACGGCATCCAGTAATGCTGGTTAAGCTCGGTAGTGGAGGAGCGCTCGTGTGTCGCGTCCTCCGAGGCTTGCGGGGGTGTTTTGCTTTTTAGTCCAAACATGTGTCCAGCTCCATCGCTATGCGGCATGACCTCAGCATGCGCGACTGAACACGTTTATAAAATTATGCTTTTCTTTTGTTTACGTTAGGGAATCTATACGTAACGCCTGGCGCCTTACAACACCACTTCGTAGCCCTCGAACTTGGGCGGCCCCAGGTAGATGCCTTCCGGCGCCTTGGCGTTGGCGTGGGCCTTGCGGAAGGCGTCTGACTTGGTCCAGTCACGGAAAGCCTCTTCGGATTCCCACACGCTGTGGGAGATAAACACGGTGTGATCTTCCTGGCTTTCGCCCTGGAGCATCTGGAACTGCTTGAACCCAGGCACTTCATCCAGATGAGAGTCGCGGTTGCGCCACACCTCAAGGAAGTCCTCTTCGCGGCCTGGGGCAATCCGAAAACGGTTCATCGCGATATACATCAGTACTCTCCCGTTGATAAATCCGCCTGTTGATAAGAGACAGCGCGCTTACGCCTGCCGTGGCTTGATGGTAACGTCATGGCGTAACGGCGGATAGCCCTTTCCCACTCGGCGAGCTATGGCGAATACCCACCTTCACGTTGTCTGGTTCAAGCGCGACCTGCGCGTTCATGACCATGAACCGCTGGCGAATGCCGCGGCGGCGGGCCCCGTGCTGCCGGTTTTCGCGATTGAGCCCGGCCAGTGGCAGGCGCCGGATAGCGCGCTGCGCCACTGGCAGTTTGCCGCTGACTCGCTTGTCGATCTTTCCAACGCCCTGGAGGCACTTGGCCTGCCGCTGTGTATTTGGCAGGGTCATATGGTCAATCTGCTGGACGCTCTGAAAGCCCAATACGGCCAAATCACCCTGCACTCCCACCAGGAAACCGGCAACGCCTGGAGCTTCGCGCGCGACAAAGAGGTTCATCGCTGGTGCCGCCAGCACAACGTTGCCTGGCAGGAAGCCCGCCAGCAGGGCGTCATTCGCGGGCTTACCAGCCGCACAGGCCACCAGACCCGATGGGAGTCGCATTGGGAAGCGCTAATGACGGCACCGACCTTCCCTGCACCGCAAAACGCTCAGGCGGCTCCGCACTGGCAGGCTTTCCACCATATTGACGTTGCACAGCTACACGGCCTAACGCTGGGATTTGACACCACGCCCTGCCCCGAGCGCCAGCCCGGCGGTCGCCGTGAAGGGCGTACGCTATGGCGCAGCTTTGTCAGCCAACGCGGGCGCCGCTACCGCGGCTCGCTCTCGAAGCCATTGCTGGCCTGGGAATTCGGCTCACGGCTGTCGCCGCATCTGGCCTGGGGCACGCTTTCCATGCGCGAAGTGGTCCAGTCACTGCGCCGCCAGCGGCAAAAGCATGCTGAAGACACCGCCTGGGCTCGCTCGCTGCGCGCCTTTACCTCCCGGCTTTACTGGCACTGCCACTTTATCCAAAAGCTGGAAAGCGAGCCCAGTATCGAGTATCAGACGCTGCACCCGGCGCTGCGCGACCTGCGCGAACGCGATCCCGACCACCCCAACCTGATCGCCTGGAAGCGCGGCCAAACCGGGGTCCCGCTGGTGGATGCCTGCATGCGCAGCCTGATCGCCACCGGCTGGATCAACTTTCGCATGCGCGCGATGCTGATCTCCCACGCCACCTTTGGCCTGGGGCTGCACTGGTACGAGCCTGCCCTGCATTTGGCGCGGCTGTTTACCGACTTCGAGCCGGGCATTCACTACCCCCAGGTCCAGATGCAGGCAGGCGCCAACGGCACCAACGCGCTTCGGGTCTACAACCCCATCAAGCAAGCGGAGGATAACGACCCCACCGGCGAGTTCATCGCCCGCTGGGTGCCGGAGTTAACTGCCCTCCCGCTGGAGTGGCGCGCCAAGCCATGGGCCTTGCCCGAAAGCCTGCGCCAGCGATTCGGCTTTCAGCCTGGCGAGCACTATTCCCTGCCCCACGACTTCGAAGCCGAGGCACGCCACTGGAAGAAAATGCTGTATGAGCTTCGCCGTACTCCAGAAGCCAGGGAATCAAGCCAAGCGATTGTGGACAAGCTCGCCAGCCAGCGCCGACCTTCAAAGCAGCGCGCTAAAAAAGCAAAACCCGCCAATCGTCAGCAGCTTTCGCTGTTTGACGATGGCGGGGTGGGGAATAAGTAGCGGTTGCACTTGGATATGGCTAATTCACCTCTTCACCAGAGGATGTGACCGCATCGGAGAACGATTGGCATAGCATCTGCACTGTGAGAAGGAGCCTGCCGTTCGCTACACAGCGGATATTTGTTGAATAACGGCAGAAGGCAGCGGCGCGCGTTAGCGCGTCCCCTGGCCTGACTTGTTAGCAGAGATGTCCTTGAGGCCGCCGGAGACATATTTGTGTAGGACACTGGAAACGAGGGACTGGTAAGGAAGTCCCTCTTCCAGTGCCCGACGTTGAAGTGCCTCCAGGTCACGACTGGAGATGCGTATATTGATCCGCTTGTCTTTCTTGAACGTTTCTTCCGCTGCCTTCGTCAAGTACTCCCGACGATCGGCACCCAGATCGGATTCGAACTCTCCGGATTCGTAAGCCTCCAGCAGCTCTTGCTCTTCGGGATCAAATTTCGTCTTAGCCATGCTACCTCCCTAGAAATTTCTTGGTGGCCTTGCGACTGGGGATGACCGTCTTGAGAAAGATTTCGCTATCATTTTCAACGTACGGTGCCAGCCAGGCGTAATCGTCAATCCGAACCACAAGCAGGCGTTGAGTCGGATACTTGTCCCTGTTGGGGTGAGGTCCATCATCAAGTAAACCACCAGACTGAAGAGCAAACAGGACATCTTCGAAGGAAACTCCGCGCTCGCTCATCAACTGCTGATTCTTTTCAGCATTCCAGTTAATTTGCTTCATGGGAGGAGTCTAGCAGAGTGTGTGCCTATTGGCATCTTGCTAGCGCTGAGTACAGCGGCGACTTTTGAGTGGCGACGAAGAAGCCACGTAAAGGGCGTCCGGCGGCTATCGGCCGCGTACTGCTGCGACTTTTTATAAATCAGTGACTTTGGTGCTCATGAGAGCACTTTTTTCAGAGAAGCCGAACTTCTCGTACAATCCCTGAGCATCACGGGTTTGCAACACCATTTGAGTTCCGTTTACAGCCGGGTGCGTAACCAAGCATTCCATGATCCACTGCCCCAAGCCGGTACCCCGATACTCGGGCTCAACCACAATATCCGCTACCCAGGTAAACGTAGCACTATCGGTGACTGCCCGCCCAAAACCAACCTGTGTGGGACCATGGTAAAGACTGAAACAGATAGAACCCGCAACCATGCGCTCTACGATTTCTATGGGGCGGCGGCCACCCCAGTAGGTTGCGGCAAGCAAACGGTGGACGACATCCAGTTGCACCTTGGTTGGGTCAGCAGTGATTAGGTAATCGCCCTTGCGCCATTCCATCGATGGCTACTCCCTGATTTATAACAGGCATTAGACAACGCGTCCTATGATCGGATGAACGCGCCGACATGATTGCCCGAAAAATGCAGCCTGCCAAATTCTTCCAAGCCTATGCCTCTTTTAATTATTATTAGGCTGAATGTTAAGAATTTGCGCTTCTGCTGCATTTCCAGCACTTCCGCTTTGAGCGGTTACCATACCAAATCAAGCTTAGCACAGGGCGCTTAGAGCGACTGACCATCTCAGCTTTGGGCTTTCAACGCCCATAAAAAAACCCGCCCTCGCCAGCAATTTGCGCTGCTTGACGAGGGCGGGCTAGGTGGAACTTAGAAGCGTATTAGCCAAGCGCTTCCAGAGACTGCTCGATAATACTCAACCCCTCTTCCAATACGGCGACGGACACCGTCAGCGGTACCAGAATGCGGATGCTGTTGCCGTAGAAACCACAGGAAAGCAGGATTAGGCCTTTCTCGCGGGCCTTGGCGCATAGCGCACCGGTCATATGCGCGTCCGGTTTGCCGTCGCTGTTAAGCAGTTCAAACGCGGCCATGGCACCGAGCTGGCGGCCGTGGGCAACGGCGGGGAATCGCGCTTCCCATACCGCGAAACGCTCGGCGAGCATCTTGCCCATCTGCTCGCTTCGCTCAAGAATATTCTCTTCCTCGATCGCCTCGATCACCGCCAGCGCCGCGGCACAGGAGAGCGGGTTGCCGCTGTAGGTGCCGCCTAGGGAGTTGGGGCCGGAGGCGTCCATTACCTTGGCGGAGCCGACCACAGCCGAAAGCGGCATGCCGTTGGCCAGGCTCTTGGCGGTGGTGAGAATATCCGCTTCGATACCACTGTGTTCCAGGGCAAACAGCTTGCCGGTGCGCGCAAAGCCCGACTGCACTTCGTCGGCGATCAGCAGAATGCCGTGCTCGTCGCACAGCGCGCGCAGCGCTTTCAGGTAGTCCGGTGAGGCGATGTAGAAACCGCCTTCGCCCTGTACCGGTTCAATCACGATGGCTGCCGTGCGCTGCGGGGCGATATCGGTCTTGAACAGCGTGCGAATCGCATCCAAAGACGCTTCTTCGCTAATGCCATGCAAAGGGTTCGGGAACGGCGCGCGAAAGACGTCGCCCGGCATCGGGCCGAAGTCGTTCTTGTAGGGCAGCACCTTGCCGGTCATCGCCAGGGTCATCATGGTGCGGCCGTGGAAGGCGCCGTCGAAAGTGATAATGCCGGTGCGGCCCGTGGCGGCGCGGGCAATCTTCACGGCGTTTTCCAGCGCTTCGGCACCGGTGTTGACCAGCATCGCTTTGCGCTCGGGGCCGCGGACCGGGGTAAGTTCGCAGAGCTTTTGGCAAAGCTGCACATAGGGCGCGTAGGAGATTACCGCGGCGCTGGTGTGCATCACCTTATTGAGCTGCGCTTCGACGGCGGCGACAATTTTCGGGTGGCGATGGCCCAGGTTGAGCACGCCAATGCCGCCCGCGAAGTCAATCCAGCGGTTGCCGTCGGCGTCCCACAGCTCGGCATTTTCGGCGCGCTCGGCAAACTGGGTGGTCGGCGTGGCGGCACCGTTGGCAACAAAGCGGTTTTTAAGCTCGTTCAGTTCTTGGTTGGTCATCATCGTTCTCTTTACAGGCCGCCAACGCAGACGTATTTGAGTTCAGTAAACTCATCGAGGCCGTGGTGGGAGCCTTCACGGCCCAGCCCGGACTCTTTCACGCCGCCAAAGGGCGCAAGCTCGGTGGAGATCAGCCCTTCGTTGACGCCAACCATGCCGTATTCAAGCGCTTCCATGGTGCGCCAGATACGGCGGTAGTCGGTGGCGTAGAAGTAAGCGGCCAGGCCGAACGGCGTGTCGTTGGCCATCTGAATGGCCTCTTCCTCGTGCTGAAAGCGGAACACCGGCGCTACCGGGCCGAAGGTCTCCTCGTCGGCCACCGCCATCTTGGTGGTGACGTCCGCCAGCACAGTGGGAGTAAAGAAGCGTTCCCCTGCGGCATGGGGCTTGCCGCCGCACATCAGCGTTGCCCCGTGACTCACCGCATCATCGATATGGCGCTGCACCTTATCCACCGCCGCCTGATTGATCAGCGGGCCGATCACGCTGCCTTCAGTCAGGCCGTCGCCGACGTTCAGCGCGTTCACGCGCTCGGTCAGCTTGGCGACAAAGGTGTCGTAGATGCCGTCCTGCACCAGAAAACGGTTGGTGCATACGCAGGTCTGCCCGGCGTTGCGGAATTTGGAGGCCATGGCGCCGTCTACGGCGGCATCCACATCAGCGTCGTCAAAAACGATGAACGGCGCGTTGCCGCCCAGCTCCATGGCGGTTTTCTTCACCGTGCTGGCACACTGGGCGAGCAAGTGTTTGCCCACCGGGGTCGAGCCGGTAAACGAGACTTTGCGCACCCGCGAATCCGTGGTCAGCACATCGCCCACCTCGGCCGGTTTTGAGGCGGTAATCACGTTGATGGTGCCCGCGGGAAGACCCGCTTCCAGCGCCAGGTACGCCGCGGCCAGCGCGGTAAGCGGCGTGGCTTCGGCGGGTTTGATCACCACGGTGCAGCCCGCTGCCAGGGCCGGGGCGCACTTGCGGGTGATCATCGCCAGCGGGAAGTTCCACGGGGTGATCGCCGCGACCACGCCTACCGGCTCGCGCAGCACCAGCAGGCGCTTGTCGGCGCCGTGGCTGGGCAGGGTTTCCCCGGCCATGCGCTTGGCTTCTTCGGCGAAGAACTCGATAAAGGAGGCGCCGTAGGCGACTTCCCCTTTGGCTTCCGCCAGCGGCTTGCCCTGCTCCAGCGTCATCAGGCGGGCCAAGTCGTCGGCGTGCGCATTGATCAAATCAAACCAGCGACGCAGCAGTGCCGCGCGCTGCTTGACCGGCGTGGCACGCCAGGCGGGGCCAGCTTCATAGGCCGCTGCCACGGCATCGCGGGCATCGTCGGCGCCCATATCGGGCACCCGGGCAATGCTTTCGCCGGTAGCGGGATTATCCACCGCAAAGGTCGTCTGGCCCTTGCGCCACTCACCGCCCACCAGGGCGGGAACGGCGTCGTGCAACCACTGTTCGATAAAGCTCATGACATTCTCCAGATAGTGGGCGGGCGCGGCTTATAGGTCCGCTTTCATGTGGCGGTCGCTATAGTCGCGGCCATAGGTACGCAACGCGTGGATGTACAGACCGATCCCCAGCAGTACCCAAACGGCAAAGATGGTCCATTCGGCCATGCCCAGCGCCGCCGGGCTTCCCGGCAGATAGAGACACGTCATGGCGAACGACAGAATGATCGCAAGCGAACCGCATAGCTTGCCGTAGCTGACACGGAACGGACGCGGCATATCCGGCTCGCGCACCCGCAGCACCATGAAAGACACGGCGACAAACAGGTAGGCCAGCACGATGCCCAGACCACCGGCGTTGACGATCCATACCAGCGCCGGGCGACCAAATAACGGTGCCAGACAGGATAGAAAGCCCATCAGGAAAATCGCGTTGGTGGGGGTTTTGTAGCGCGGGTGCAGCTTGGCAAAAACCGACGGCAGCATGCCCGCGTTGGCCAGCGCGTAGATCGCCCGCGAGCCGCCGATGTAGAAGGCATTCCAACTGGTGATGATCCCGGCGATCCCAGCGATGACCATCAGGTTGCCCGCCCAGGAGGCATTGAACAGGCTTTCCATGGCGTCCGGCACGCTCAATGAACTGGCGGCGATGGCCTCGCTATCCAGCGCCAGGCTGGTAGCCAGAATAATCAGAGAATACCACACCACGGCGAGGATCACCGACACCATCAGCACTTTGCCGATCGCCTTGTAGGGCAGGTTGATCTCTTCGGCCGCCTGGGGGATGACGTCAAACCCGACAAACAGAAACGGCACCATGACGATGACGGCAATGATCCCGGCCATCGTGCTGCCCTCGGACTGCGAGAACAGCGGCATCATGTTGGCCGTGCTGCCCTCGAACAACGACCCGGTCACAAACATCACCCCGACCAGCAGAATCACCCCGGTCACCACCTTCTGCAGCAGCGCGGCTGTGCTCACTCCGAAGTAGTTGATGATCATCATGGCAAGCGAGCCGCCCACGCCGACCGCCACCCAGGTGGCTTTGACTTCCCAGCCGGCAATGGTCCACATGTGCCCAACGGCGTAGTTGGGCGCAAGATGCTCGACCACCGTGGGTAAGGCGACGGCCTCGAACGCGACTACGCTCAAATAGCCTAAAATGATCGCCCAAGTGCAGAAGAAAGAGGGCCAATGACCCAGTGCGCGGTAGCTGTAGACATGCTCGCCCCCTACCTTGGGCATGGCGGCGGCGAGTTCAGCATAGGTCAAGCCGACTAATACAATCGCTAAGCCGCCGATAATAAAGGCTAGAATGGCCCCCAGGCTGCCGGCGGATTGAATCGCGGTGCCGGTGAGGACGATCCATCCCCACCCGATCATGGCGCCAAACGCCAGGGCGAGTACGTCGCCACGGGCCAGCACCCGGACGAGCTTGGCTTGTTCTGAAGAAGACGTTGTCATAGCACTGAATCCTGCAGGTTATTGGATATTGTCATGGGCGCGCTGAGGCGCCGTACTGGATCTCGTTTTAAACGGAACCACATCACGCTAGCAGGCGGCGCGCTTAACGCGAATGCACCACTTTGCCGTTCGACTGGACCACTTTTTAAATGCACCACATAGGTGCAGTGTTTCAACGAGGCCTGCGTCTTTAAACCTAGTGACAATCGGGCTGACGCGCGACAGGAGACGTTAACGATGGACCGCGAAGCGGTGTTGCACCACTTTGTCGATCTTTATGCCCATCAGCCTGAACGGCTGAGTAAACAGGTGCGTATCGAAATGGCGCTGCGTCAGGCGATTACCCACCAATGGCCGTCCGGGCTGCGGCTGCCTTCTCACCGCGCCCTTGCCGACAGTATCGGTGTGGCGCGTCAAACGCTGGCGCTGGCCATGAACACCATGCAGGAAGAACAGCTGCTCACGACCGCCCACGGCCAGGGCACCTGGACCCGCAAGCCCTTGTCGCCGGCGCCAGCCGCGCCGCCCGAAACCGCTATTTCCAAGCGTGCCCAGCGGGTGCTTGAGGGGGCGGGGGCCAGCACGATCCAAAGCGGCGCCTTCGTGCCGGGCATTCCCGACATCGCCCAGTTCCCGATGCGCAAATGGCGCCAGCTGTATGCCAGCGTCACGGTGCCGCAAAATGCCCTGCTGCTGTCTTACTCGACCGGCGGCTACGGGCCGCTGAAGCGCGCCATCAGGGAGTTTCTGGAACGCTGGCGAAACATTCGCTGCGATACCGAGCAGATCATCATCACTGACGGCACCCATAACGGCATCGAACTCTGCGCCATGGCGCTGGCGGATGTGGGCGACACCGTCGCCATGGAATCTCCCTGCTACTGGGGGGCGCGCAATGTGTTTACCGCCGCGGGGCTCGAGATCGACATGGTGCCCTGGCACCCCGACCAGGGGCATGTATTACCCGAGGCTCCCAGGAAAACCGCGCTTGCCTACCTGACCGGCTCGCAGCACTACCCGCTCAGCGTGGCCACCAGCGCGGCCGACAAGCAGCGCCTGTGCGATGCCCTGTCGCCGGACTACATCGTGGAAGACGACTACGAATTCGACCGCGACGACCACGCCAACCTGCTGTTCGACCCGCAATCAACCCGCCACTTGCTGGCCGGCTCGTTTTCCAAGATGATGTTTCCAGGGCTGCGGCTAGGGTATCTGGTGGTGCCGCATCATCTGGCGGGGCCGATGAATCGCCTGCGCAGCGAGCTGTTTCGTGAAGGCCGCATGCTCGACCAGGCGGTGCTGGCGCAGTTTATTTTCGACGGTGACCTCGACGCCTGGTGTCGGCGCATTCAGCGCGATTACCTGGGCCGCCAGCAGGTCCTTCACGACCAGCTGTGTTCGCTGCCGTCGGTGCGCCGGGTCTCGCCACCAAGTAACGCCATCAGCCTGTGCGTTGAGTTTGAGCCGCCCGTCGATGACGTGCAGATCGCCCAGGCGCTGCTCAAAGAGCACTTGATCGTGCGCCCGCTGAGCCCGGTGTGTGCCCGCCATGACCCGCGCGTTGGCCTGGTGTTGGGGGTGGGCATGCTGTCCGGCGAAACGCTATCGCGCGAGGCCCAGCGCCTGCGCCGCTGCCTGGAAGCACTGCTGCGCTAGGCCCGGGCCATAACGCTTACCACGCTGCTGTCGTTATCAGCACTTATCCACAAGGACTTGTCATGCGTCGCCCTGTTGATTGTTTTCACGTTAGCGCTTCTTCTGCTTTCGCTCCTCTTCGCCGCTGGGCAACGCTGGGTGTCGTGCTGCTACTTTCCGGCTGCGCCACGTTCGCGCCCAACCCGCCCGAGGATCAAAGCAATATCTGCGAGATTTTCCGCGAGCAGCCGAGTTGGTACGACTACGCGCTCGAATCAGAGGACACCTGGGGCACGCCGATCGCCACGCAGATGTCGTTTATTCAGCAGGAATCATCGTTTCGCAGCCACGTCCGTCCGGACCGCAAGTATTACCTGGGCTTCATTCCCGGCCCGCGGCCTTCTTCCGCCAAGGGTTACGCCCAGGCCCAGGACCCTGTGTGGAGTGAATACGAGGATGATGTAGGCGGGCTGTTTTCTCGCCGTACCCACATGAAACACGCCACCGACTTCATCGGCTGGTACAACCAGCGCACGCGTGAACAGACCGGCATTTCACTCAATAACCCCGAGCATCTTTATTACGCCTACCACGAGGGCGCAGGCGGCTACCAACGTGGCACCTACCGCGGTAAGTCCCACGTCTTGCAGGCCGGCAGGCAAGTGGCGGCCCGCGCCAACCGTTACCAGTCGCAGCTCAACAGCTGCGAGGCGGAGTTCCAGTGCCGCAAGTTTTATCAGGTATGGCCGTTCTGTCGTACCGGTTAACGGGCGTCATGCGGTAGCGGGCACCTATACTGACCCAAGCCACCCCGGGAGAATGTCATGGACTACCACCACTACCGCGAAACCCTGGCCGAAACGCTTGCCCAAAGCGAGCTGCCCTTTGCCCCCTCGGAATACCGCGCGCGCCTGGACAAGGTGCGCCACGCCATGGTCCAGCACGGGTATGACGCCTTGCTGCTAACCGACCCGGCCGATATCAATTACCTGACCGGCTACCACACCTTCGAAGTCTCGGTGCATGCCTGCCTGGTCTGCACGCCGGAGCGGCTAGTCCTTCAGGTCGCCTCGATCGAGACGGGGGCTGCCGTGGTCACCGCGCTGGTGGATGAGATCATCGGCTACCGCTGGGAAAACCTGGATGAAATCATCACCCCGCTGGCGGACCTGCTAGCGCCCTGCCAGCAGATCGGCATTGATGGCTGGGGTAGCGGGCTGCGCGTCGGTGTTATGGAGGCGCTGGCGAAAACCATCGGCCGTCAGCGGTTTAGCGAAGCCGGCGGCTTACTGGACGCCATCCGGATCGTCAAACGCCCCGCCGAACTCGAGATGCTGAAAGAAAGCGCGCGCATTACCGCCGCCGGGCTGGACGCAGCCATCCAGGTGATTCGCCCCGGCATGACCGATAACGATATCGCCTCCGCCGGCGCCCAGGCGTTGCTCGTCAACGGCAGCGAGTTCATGAGCCTGCAGCCCATCGTCACCAGCGGGCCGCGTATTGGGGTGATTCACGTCAACCACAAGCGCCATATCATTCAGGCCAATGAACCGGTCTTTCTGGAATTCGGCGCGGCGTATCAGCGCTATACCGCCCCCATGATGCGCACTGCCATCACGGGAACACCCAGCCAGGCCCACGCGGCGACCCGCGACCTATGTCGCGCGCTGTTTGAAACGCTGTGTGATGCCATGCGACCGGGCAACACCTTTGACGACGCCGCCCGTGCCGCCGATGCGCTGCTCGACCCGCAGCGCGACCGGCTGTTCTTTTCAGGCGTGTTTGGCTACGCCGTGGGTGCGCAGTTCCCGCCCAGTTGGGTGGAAGGCACCGGCTATATCGCCAAGGGGCAGATGCGCCCGTTTGAAGCCAACATGGTCTTTCATCTCCCCCTTTGCCTGCGCGTGCCGGGGCAGTGGGGTGTCGGCTTGAGCGACACCGTCGTGGTGACCGAGCAGGGCGGCCAGCCGATCACCACTAACGATTGGCAGCTGTATCAGGCGCCGGACGCGCCCTGACAGGCGTACTCATAGCCGACACGTTGACAGTTCGATTGTCTGGCGCTATCGTCACAAAGATGAAAATGAGAAATACTCTCTTTTGTATTTGACCCTTTGTGACGACGTCAGGTTAGCTACATGAACAGTGAGCAGCGGCAGCTTCGCCAGACCATCGTGTTTCTTCGCACCTCGTTCGAAGCCATCCAGCACTCGATCGCCGGACGCCTGGACGACCCGCTGCCCTGCTGGCTGGATACCGGCATGCTGACCATGCTCTCCCGCGAACTGAACCGCTGCTGCCAGCAGGCCAAGGCCGTGTTCCCACCCTCCGCCACCGAACAGTTATACATCGCCGCGCAGCACTGCGAACTGCTGCTCAAACAGTGCCCCGGCGTGCTCAGCAGCGCCACCTGCCACCGCCAGCTCGCCGCGATCATGCTGCCACTGACCGCCGCGCTCCAGCACATCGACACCCCGGTTAAACGCCGCTGGCCGTGGCAGCGCGGCTAGACATTTAGCTTCATCTCCTTCGTTCTGACTTGAAACGCCCCACTTCCCGGGTGGTGCGTTGCTACGCCTGGTTGTCGCCGCTTACTTGACCGCTGAATTTATCATGATAAATTGAATATAAGGTGCCACCAACGAGCACCACGCTGCGACACACGATACGCAAGGGGTCTCTCATGACAGAACACAACACGGCGGCGGCAACCCGTCCGCACAAAAAATGGTACCAAACGGTCCCGGACCCGATGGTGCTGATCTTTATGATACTGGTCGCGACTTATCTGCTGACCTTCATTATTCCGCCCGGTGAGTTTGAGCGAACGACCGAGGACGGACAAACCGTCGTCATCGCCGACTCGTTCAGGTACCTAAACGACGTGGCCGCCATGTCGCCCTTTAATATTTTTGTGGCGATACCGGAAGGCCTTATTTCTGCCTCGCAATATCTCTTTATCGTCTTTATCGCTGGCGGTCTGTTTCACATCCTGCAAAAGACCGGTGCGCTCGAAAACGCTATCGGCGTTGCGGTTCACCGCGTCGGGATCGAACGCCGCAACATGATCATTACCGTTGGTACTTTCATTTACGGCTTTTTCGGTGTTGCGGTGGGGTTTGAGAATAATATCGCCCTCGTCCCCATTGCCGTGCTCATTGCCAGCGCCATTGGGTGCTCGAGCCTGGTGGGCACCACGATGGCGGTGGGCGGCATCGGTATCGGCTTCGCGCTGTCGCCGATCAACCCGTACACCGTTGGCGTGGCGCAAGGTATTGCCGAGCTGCCCACGTTTTCGGGCGCCTGGCTGCGTACCTTGATGGTGGTTTCATCGCTTGCCCTGCTGTCGCTGTATATCTGCAAACGTGTCGTCAAGATGGACTTTGAAGAGCCGGACAACGCCGAGTCGTTAAGCAAGCCGCTAAGCGAATACCGCCTTACCAAGCGCAACATGTTGACCATCGGGGTCTTTGTTGCTGGCCTGATTGGCATGTTGATTGGCGTCTTTACCCGTGGCTGGTATATCAATGAGATCGCCGCCACCTTTCTGTTGTTGGCGATCATTATCGGTGCGCTCAACGGCCTTTCGGCCAACGGTATTGTCAAACAGATGATGGAAGGGGCAGCGGGTGTCACCGCTGGCGCGCTGGTGATCGGGGTCGCGGCCTCTATTCAGGTTATCCTGGAGCAGGCGGTGATTATCGACACCATCGTCAACTCGCTGAGCGCCTTGATCGACAATATTCCCCCGCTGTTCTCGGCGATTGGTGCCAGTGTTGTCCAGGGCGTTATCAACCTGTTCGTGCCCTCGGGTTCCGGGCAGGCGTTGGTCACCATGCCGATTCTGATTCCTGTGGCTGATCTGGTGGGCATGAGCCGTCAGTTAATGATCACGGCTTTCCAGGTCGGCGACGGCTTGACCAACCTGATCGTGCCTACCTCAGGCGGTACCCTGGCGATGCTGGCCCTTGGCCGCGTTTCCTATGCGCAGTGGTTAAAAGCCATTCTGCCCTTCATGGTCGTGGTCTACTTACTGGCCTGGGTTGGCTTGATCATTGGCCACTACGCAGGCTACTAATCGGCGACCTTATGACGCTTTCACTGGTTCACGTTCATCCTGAAACGGGCACCGTGGCCACGCTCACCGCAACGGGTGGCGTGGCGGTGGGTGGCTATGTGCATCATTGCTGGCGAGGCCTTGGGGCGTGCGTCACCCAGGGGCGCTATACCAACCCCTGGTACCCCGCAACGATTTACGAGGCACTCCGTAACGGTGCCTCGACGTCCCAGGCGTTGCATTCTGCGACCCGTCGCGACGACCATCCTGAGCTTCGCCAGTGTTTAGTGATGGGCAGCGACGGGCGAGCCGATGTGCATACCGGCGCCGCTAACCTTCCCGAGATCGCGGCTAATCTTTACCCCGGCGTTGCCGCCGTCGGCAATATGCTGCATAGCCGTGACGTGGTCGCGTTGTTGGCGCAGCGTTTCATTCACGTCAGCACGCTCAATAGTCAGGCTGTCCTGCAAAACGACGCTGTCCCTCAGTTTCCCGCCAATCACGCGCAACAACTGCTCGGCCATTTACTCTCCGCACTTGAGGCCGCGCTCAATGAGGGCGGCGACACACGAGGTACACGCTCGGCCGCGCTCCGCATTGAGTCCTTCTCACACGCGCCCATCGATCTCAGGGTCGACTGGTCCGACGACGTCATCGCGTCGCTAAGAGCGCTTGAAGCACGTTTCAGAGCAGACGACTTTCAAGCGTTCTGGCAACAGCTACCGCTGCGCTAATGGCGTTACGATGGAGTTTTTATGTCTCAACACCCCCCACACGCCACCTTCGCTGAAGGCAAAATCGGGCAGTATCTATTGAGCCGCCTGGACGAAGCCGCCCAATATTCGCAACCTGGTGCTGGCGTCACGCGACTGTTTTGCTCGACCGAACATCGCCAGGTGCTACCGCTCATTGAGCAGTGGATGACTCGCGCCGGGCTCACCCCCGAACTGGATGCAGCGGGCAACCTGGTCGGCCGCTGCCCTAACGATTTGGCAGGCGAGCCGACACTGATCATGGGGTCTCACCAGGACTCGGTCGTTGAAGGCGGCAAATATGACGGCATGTTGGGTATTGCGGTGCCTCTCGTCGCGTTGGAAGCCCTTCGCCATGCTGGCATCACGCTGCCTTATGGGGTGGAAGTCGTGGCCTTTGGTGATGAGGAAGGCGTGCGTTTTCCCACCACGCTGGTCGGCAGCCGTGCGCTCGCTGGCACCACTGAACCGCAGCAACTCGAGGCACGCGACAAGCAGGGGATTTCTTTAAGGGAGGCACTGCGCAGCTTCGGCGTTGAACCAGATGGCATTCCTGCCCTGGCCCGCGACCCTGCCAATACGCTGGGCTTTGTGGAAGTGCATATCGAACAAGGCCCCCGACTTGAGCAACGTGATCATGCCGTCGGCGTTGTCACCTCGCTCACGGGCATTGAACGTCATCAGGTAACGGTGAGCGGCAAGGCGGGGCATGCGGGAACCACCCCCATGCCCGGCCGCCACGACGCCTTGGTGGGGGCATCCGACATGGTGCTGGCCGTGGACAGGGTTCTGCAAGCCACGGAGGGGCTGGTCGGCGTCGTCGGGCAGTTGGATGTCCACCCCAATGCGGTGAATGTGATTCCCGCTTCGGTCACCTTTACAATCGAGCTTCGCTCCCCGCAGTCGGAAACCAGACAACAGGGCCATGAGACGATTCGGGCCGCCCTGCACGAGGTGGCTGAGCGAAGAGGGCTGACACTCTCCATGGACAACACCTATCGCGCCGACGGCGCCCACTGCGCCGAGTGGATAATGCGTGGCCTGGAGCAAGCCTGCGCGACCTTGGAGCAGCCCACCGAGCGGATGTTTAGCGGTGCCGGGCATGATGGCTTAGCCATGCAAGATGTCACTGATATCGGCATGCTGTTCGTGCGCTGCAAAGAGGGCTTGAGCCACCATCCCGACGAACATATTTCAGCCGATGATGGGGAAGTGGCTGTGCGGGTCATGATGGAATTTCTGCAGCAGCTTGATCCCTCGAGATGCCGTTAGGCCAATAACTCCGGCAAGAAAGCGCGCCTTACCTGGGCTTCCTGGTGGTTCATGACTCGCTGGGCGTCCAGCATGTGCTCGCGCATGATACGGAAGGCACTCTCAGCATCGCCTAGTTCAATCGCATCCAATATTTCGGCGTGATAGCGGCAGCCCGTTTGGCCCAGATCATGGGTAACGGGCTCATAAAGTCGATGATAAATCGTCAGGTCTGACAAAATTTGAATGGTAAAGCGGATGATAAAGGTGAGTAGCTGATTGCCGCCCGCCAGTTCCGCGAGCATTAAATGAAAGTTCAGCGAGTCGAGGTGCTGCTGCCTTTCGGTTTCGCTGTCTTCACACGGTGTGGCATAGCTGTGCAGACTCTCGCGCAAGCGCACCATGTCTTCTTCGCTGACCTTGCCGGCTAACGAAGCGGCCAACTCAGGCTCCAGCGCCAGGCGGATCTGATAAATATCCTGGATGGAAATATCTTTAAAAAACAGATAATTACTCAATAAAGATACTGCCTTTTCATCGCTCATTGCCTTAACAAAGGCACCACCACCCGGGCCAGTACGCGTCTCTACCAACCCCTGAGCTTCCAATACCCGGGTACTTTCGCGCACCGTGCCTTTCGATACGTTCAGGGTTTCAATGAGTTCTGCTTCACTGGGAAGCCGATCTCCAGGTTTCAGATTACGATCCACGATCCAGCATTTAATCGTTTCGGCCACTTGGTATGGGCGCCGTGGTGATGCTTTTTTTACCATGCTCTCGATCACTGCCTGTCTATTAAGGTGTCTAGGGTAACAGAGCCAATACGCTGTGAGGGCTAGACATTGCGCCAACGTTAGGCATCTAGAAGTTCAAAGTGAGATGAGATTGGCACTTACTAGTAAACTGGTCTATTCTGTCCGCCACTACTTAATCACAGAGTTCAAAAGGAGCTTGTTTGATGGCTTACGAAACGCTTTTCACTGCCACGCAGCTTGGCAGCCTGTCGATCCCCAATCGCGTGATCATGGCGCCGCTCACCCGTGCACGCACCCCGGACAGCGTGCCGGGCAAGATGCAGGAAGCTTATTACGGCCAGCGCGCCGGGGCCGGGCTGATTATCAGCGAAGCCACCAATATTTCCCCCACCGCCCGTGGCTATGTGTATACCCCCGGCATCTGGACCGACGAGCAAGAAGCTGGCTGGAAAAACGTGGTCGATGCCGTGCACGCCAAAGGCGGGCGTATGGCATTGCAGCTATGGCACGTTGGGCGTGTTTCTCACGAAATGGTTCAACCCAACGGCCAGCAGCCGGTTGCGCCCAGCGCGCTCAAAGGCGAAGGTGCCCAGTGCTTCGTCGAGTTTGAAGACGGCACCGCCGGTCAGCACCCCACCAGCACGCCTCGCGCGTTGGAAACCGACGAGATTCCCGGCATCGTTGACGACTACCGCCAGGCAGCTGTTCGCGCCAAGCGGGCAGGCTTTGATATGGTCGAGGTTCACGCGGCCAACGCCTACCTGCTCAACCAGTTCCTGGCCACCGGCACCAATAAGCGGACCGACCAGTACGGCGGCTCGCTGGAAAACCGGGCGCGCTTCCCGCTGGAAGTGGTCGACGCCGTCATTGACGTTTACGGCGCCGACCGGGTCGGCATTCGCATGACGCCGTTTATCGAGCTGTTTGGCCTGACCGACGATGAACCGGAAGCCATGGCGTTCTACATGGCCGAACAGCTTTCCAAGCGCGGCCTTGCCTACCTGCACCTCAATGAGCCCAACTGGGCCGGCGGCGACATTCAGTTTCCAGCAGGCTTCCGCAAGCAGATGCGTGAGCGCTTTAGCGGTAGCCTGATGTACTGCGGCAACTATGACGCCGACCATGCGGAAACACGCATCCGCGAAAACACCACCGACACGGTGGCCTTTGGGCGTCCTTACATCGCCAACCCGGACTTGCCCGAGCGTTTCCGGGTCAATGCAACGCTCACCGAGCCCGACCACGAGACGTTCTACGGCGGCGACGAGAAAGGCTACACCGACTATCCGTTTATGGATAACGGTTACGACCGTATCGGCTAAGCGCCACCCCCTCGGGTGACCCTTAACGACGAAAAGCATCACTTCGGTGGTGCTTTTTTTATATCGGGGCCCGGCAAAACGCTGCTAGGCTATTGATTCTTACGTTTGAAACACAGGTGACGAATGCTCGGTTCGCTGTTAGCTTTGTTGGTATCGTTGGCACTGGTCGGCCTGGCGGCCAGTACGGGCGCACGCTTTAAACCCGATGACTGGTACCGCAAGCTCGACAAACCCGCCTGGACGCCTCCCGATCTCGCTTTTCCCATTGCCTGGGCATTCTGTATCTGCTCATGGCGGTTGCTGCCTGGCGCATTTACATGGCGGACGACTCGGTTTGGCGCACGGCGAGCCTGTGGGTGTATGCCCTCCAACTGCTGGCCAATGCGGCGTGGTCGTGGCTGTTTTTTGGACGCAAGCAAATCGTCGCCGCGTTGGGTGATATCGCACTGCTACTGATACTCATCCTGCTGGCGATTTTTCTATTTGCTAAAGTGAGTGGATTAGCGGCGGGGTTAATGGTGCCCTACGCGTTCTGGGTGGCACTGGCCCTGACGCTTAATGCTTCTATTTGGCGACGTAACTCACGCGCGGTTGGCGCGAATAAATAAAGGATACAACCACTATGGAGACAACCCCGTTAGTCACGTTCCTGGCCATCGGTTCCATCGTCTTAGCGCTGACCGCCTTGGCGCTGTTCATCTATGTGATACGGCGACAGCGCCGCCAGCGGCCGGAAGACGCCGCCGCTCCGGCGATGGAGCGCACCAGCACAGCGCCCGCCTCTCCGCCCCCCGCTGAAGAAACGTCTTCATCAGCCACCGCGAAACGCTCCAGCAAAGTTGCCCAGCATTCGCTGTTCGTAATTTTTTCGAAACCCGACGAGCAGACCGATCAGCAATTGGCCGAGTGGCTGCGCGAGAAGCAGGCGACGTTCGACCCGATCAAGAAAGTCTTCCACATCGCCGGCGAACAACCCTCGAACCCGATCACCATCGCCAACGCCTTCCCGCCCGGGGAAATGCCCGACCTGCTGCGTAATGAGACCCACGAACCGATCAAGGGCATCAGCCTGCTGGTAAAACCGCCGCTGCGTAAGCGACGCAATCAGCAGATGCATGTTTATGTGGCGCTGGCCAAGGAGATGCAGACCCTGTTCACCGGCGATATGCTGGACGGCGATCGCAAGCCTGCGACCGACGACACCTTTGAGCGCATAATTGGCTAGCGGCGCTTTGTTCCGTTACGCCACGCCCTGGCTGCGCAGGTAGTCGTCGTAGCTGCCGCTGAAGTCGACGATGCCCTCCGCCTGCATATCGATAATCCGCGTGGCTAGCGACGACACGAACTCGCGGTCGTGGCTAACAAACAGCAGCGTCCCAGGATAATTTTCCAGCGCCAGGTTCAGCGCCTCAATGGATTCCATATCCAGGTGGTTGGTCGGCTCATCCATCAGCAGCACATTGGGCTGAGTAAGGATTAACTTACCGAACAGCATTCGTCCCTGCTCGCCGCCGGAAATCACCTTCACTGATTTCCCGATATCATCGCTTGAAAACAGCATGCGCCCGAGCGCGCCGCGCACCACCTGTTCACCGCCTTGCGTCCACTGGCCCATCCACTCGAACAGGGTGGCATCCACGGCAAAATCGTCGGTGTGGTCCTGGGCAAAAACCCCCAAATCGGCGGCTTCGGTCCACTTCACTTCCCCGGCATCCGGGTGAAGTTCGCCCGCCAGGGTTTTGAGCAGGGTCGTCTTGCCAATGCCGTTGGGGCCAATGATGGCAATCCGCTCGCCGGCCTCGACGGTCATCGACAGGCGCTCGAACAGTGGCGCCTCGCCGTTATAGCCTTTGCTGATGTTGTCCACATTGACCGCGTTACGGTGGATCTTCTTGTTCTGATCAAAGCGGATGAACGGGCTTACCCGGCTGGACGGCTTGATGTCCTCCAGCTTGATCTTGTCGATCTGGCGCGCTCGCGAGGTGGCCTGTTTGGCTTTCGAGGCGTTGGCCGAGAAGCGGCTGACGAACTGCTGCAGCTCGGCGATCTGGGCCTTCTTCTTGGCGTTGTCCGAATGCTGACGCTCGCGCGCAGCCGTCGCCGCGGTCATGTAATCGTCGTAGTTACCGGGGAACAGGGTGATCTCGCCGTAATCCAGATCCGCCATATGGGTGCACACGCTATTCAGGAAGTGGCGGTCGTGGGAAATGATCACCATGGTGCTGCTGCGCGCCTTGAGCATGTCTTCCAGCCAGCGGATGGTGTTGATATCCAGGTGGTTGGTCGGCTCGTCGAGCAGCAGGACGTCGGGATCGGAAAATAGCGCCTGGGCAAGCAGTACGCGCAGCTTCCAGCCCGGGGCGATTTCGCTCATCGGCCCGGTGTGTTGCTCGATGGGAATCCCCAGCCCCAGCAGTAACTCGCCCGCCCGGGCTTCGGCGGTGTAGCCATCCAGCTCGGCAAAGCGCACTTCCAGGTCCGCCACGGCCATGCCGTCCTCTTCGCTCATCTCCGCCTGTGAATAGATGCGCTCGCGTTCGGCGGCCACCTGCCACAGCTCGGCGTTGCCCATGATCACGGTGTCGATGACGCGTTCATTCTCGAAGGCAAACTGATCCTGGCGCAGCTTGCCCAGTCGCGTGCTGCTATCCAGCATGACCTGGCCTGACGTCGGCTCGAGCTCGCCGCCGAGAATCTTCATGAAGGTGGATTTACCGCAGCCGTTCGCGCCAATCAGGCCGTAGCGATTGCCGTTGTTAAACTTGACGGAGACGTTCTCGAACAGGGGCTTGGCCCCGAACTGCATGGTGATATTAGCGGTTGCGATCAAGATCTGTGCCCTGGGTATGTAAAGTGCGCATCGAAAGGCCCGCGATTCTACGCGCTCTTGGGCAACGTTACACCCATCGTCTAACACCCACCACCTAGGACGGAGCGGCGCCGGGGGCCGGCAAGTCCAGCAGAAAGCGTTCGCCATCAAGTGCTTGGCGCAGGCGCGTATGCAGGATATCGACAATCCCCGGATGCTCGCCCACCAGGGCGGTGGTAGTGACGGTCATGCCCGGGTGGCGCTCGCACGCGGCGTGGCAAATCTCGGCGATGTCACCACCTTCACCGGCATGACGCCCCGGCGAAAGAAACAGCATGGACAGAATCACCGGCCCGGTATGGAAATCAGAGTTGGCCAGCAGGTGTTCGAGCAGCGGTTCGTTGAAGCGATATTCGTCACCCTCGCGGCGCTCCATTGAGGCGGCGGCCACGCAGGTGGCGTCACTGCCCAGCAGCACACTTAACTGCCCGGCCAGGCGATTGCGTACCGCCGTCACCTCGGGAATCGGGCTGCCGTGATCCACTAGCGCGACGCGGGGTGGCGTCCCTGGAAGCCACTGTTCGCGGACGTTATCGGCCAGCAGCTCGGCCAGGCGCAGGTCGTTATCGCCCTGCTCATCGACCAGCGGCTGCGCCACACGGACCTTGACGTCGGGGAAGCGCGCCTGCATCGCGCCCAGGCGTTCGGGCAGGTAGCCGGTCAGCGCCTTGCTGGGGCCGAAGAAGAACGGCAGCACGATGATCTCGGTCGCGCCCTGCTCGGCGCTGCGTTCCGCAGCCGGCCCCAGGGTGATCGCCGGGATACCATCGACTTGTTCAGCCGGAATCTTGTTGGAATGCAGCAACGAGGCCGCCTGGACGGTTTCGCCCATGCGCTCGCCGAGGGCTGCCGCCACGCGCCGCAGATTATGCGTTGCCTGGGGCCGCAGTGAGCCGTTATCCACCAGAAAGATTGCGCGCATGCGTGTCTCCATATCGGTTTTAAAGGGTGTTACAGGCGGCGGCGTTGCCGCTAGCCGGTGCGTTCAAGGACATCCGCCGCTGCTCGGTGAAGCAGTGCGTGGCGCGCCGCCAGCACCTCGATATCGCGGTCATAGCCACCGCCGATCACCGCCGCGACCGGGATGTCCGCGCTTCGACAGCAGGCGAGCACGTAGGCATCCCGCTGGTAAAGCCCATCGTCACTCAGCGCCAGATAGCCCAGGCGGTCATCGCGATGCACATCCACTCCGGCATCGTACAGCACCACATCGGGTTGATAGGCCGCCAGCAAACCCGGTAAATAAGACGCCAGCATCGCCAGGTAGGCGGCATCGTCCATGCCGTTGGGCAACGCCACGTCCAGATCGCTTTTCGCCTTGCGGGCCGGAAAGTTACGCGCGGCGTGCATGGAAAAGGTAAACACATCCGGCACGCCGGTAAACAGGCGTGCGGTGCCATCGCCCTGGTGAACGTCACAGTCGACAATCAAGACCCGCTCCACCCAGCCTTGAGCCAAGGCGTGGGCCGCCGCCACGGCAAGGTCGTTGATCAGGCAGTAGCCACTGGCCGCATCGGCATGGGCATGGTGGGTGCCGCCCGCCGAGTTACAGGCAAGCCCGCTGGCCAGTGCCGCCTCCAGGGTGAGCAGTGTGCCGCCGGTTTCCAGCCGCACGCGTTCGACGAGCGCGGGCGACCACACAAAGCCACTGCGACGCTGGGCCGCGTAATCCAGCTCACCGTGCAGCAAGGCATTGAGATAGCTCCGGGTGTGTACCCGGGCCAGAGCCTCGATGCCGACGGGCTGAGGGGTCACCCATTCAATCGGCGTCGCCAGCGGCTGATGGCCAAGCTGCTGGCGCAGCACGCGAAACTTATCCATCGGAAAGGGGTGGCTGGCTGGTAAATCAATCGTATAACCAGGATGATGGACGATCATTAACGCCATTGCGTGCTGCCACTCGGGTAATTGACCTAAAGGCCTTATGTTGCTTGATACCACTGCCTTAAACCAGCAAAGAAACTTTTTCAGCGACCAGGACGATCTGTGGCTGTTTGGCTATGGTTCATTGATCTGGAAGGCCGATTTCAGCTACCTGGAGCGCCAGCCGGCCTATATTACCGGCTGGGCACGGCGCTTCTGGCAAGCCTCCCACGACCACCGCGGCACGCCGGAAGCACCCGGGCGCGTGGCCACCCTGATTCCGGCACCGGGCGCGATGTGTTACGGCATGGCGTACCGCATTACCCCGGATGTGCTGGCCCCGCTGGATGTGCGCGAGAAAAACGGCTATCTGCGCGAAAAAGTACCGCTGACCTTTATTGACGAAACGGGCCGCGCCGAGCAGCAGAGTGAGGGGCTTATCTATCTGGCAAGCGAGGACAATCCCGCCTTTCTCGGTGAAGCACCGCTAGACGTGATTGCCCGGCAGATTGCCAACGCCCACGGGCCAAGCGGCTCCAACCGCGAGTATCTGGTCAACCTGGCCCAGGCGCTGCGCGACCTGGGCGCGGAGGATGCCCATATTTTCGAACTGGAAAAGCAGTTGGCCTGAGGCGTGGCGGCCTGCTTACATCATCAGCCACGAGAGGATGAACAGGCCCAGCACGGTGCGGATAATCCCGCCTAGAATGGAGCCGCGGAAAAAGGCCCGCAGCCCGCCCCACAGAATCAGCAGGCCAATGACCAGCACCACAATGCTCAGAAACGAATCATTGATCCCCAACGAGCGGGTCAAGCCGTCAATGAACTCGTCGAACGCGCCAAACAAGTTGGTAAAAATGCCCAACAAAAACTCCACCACGACGCGAATGATCTCGCCGATGGTCTCGCCTATATCGTCAAAAAATCCATTTACCTGCATGGGTCATTTCCACAGCTGAAAAGAATAAGTCTGGCATTGTCCGCCAAATACGCTGACTGAGCAAAACCGAGGTTTTTTGGCCACCTTCCGCCGGGATTTTTTCGCGACCTGGTCAGCAAACGGCTATCCTGAACGTTATGAAACGATCGTTTAAACAATCACAACCATCGACGACATCGCGCCCAGCCCTTGGTATAAGCCCCGTGGAATAAGCGTTCACGACCATGGTCGACTTTTATCAGCAAGCTGGTAGCGTTAAATATAACTATAGATAAGATACAAGACTCGGTAGTAGCGGGAGAGCTTGGCGCATCTCACAAGGATGACGCCAGCGCCGAAGGAGCAACAACCCCGGAAACTCTCAGGCAACCGGACCGCTATTACCCATACTTTCCGAAGAGCGGCTGATGACTGCGTCACTCAGCCCACCGAAGGAGCAAGCGCGCCCCAAAGGGCACGCGAATCTCTCAGGTTCCATGACGGAAGGGGTACGCCCAGCAGCCATTACGCCGTTAGGTGGGGTTCCCCGACGCTCATGAAACTTGGAGAGTACTATGCAACGCATTGCCGTTATTGGTGGTGGTATCACCGGCATTACCAGCGCCTACGCGCTTGCCAAACGTGGCCATGAGGTCACTGTCTTTGAAAAGCACCGCTACGCCGCCATGGAGACATCGTTTGCCAACGGCGGTCAGCTATCGGCCTCAAACGCCGAAGTGTGGAACCACTGGCCGACGGTGATCAAAGGCCTGCGTTGGATGCTCAGAAACGACGCCCCGTTGCTGGTCAATCCCCGCCCGAGCTGGCACAAGCTCAGTTGGTTCGGCGAATTTATCGCCTCGATCCCCCGCTACGCGACCAACACCACCGAGACCGCCCGCCTGGCCATTGCCGCCCGCGAGCATCTGTTTCAGTGGGCCAAAGACGAGCAGATCGATTTTGATTTAAAGCAGAAAGGCATTCTGCATATCTACCGTGATAAAGCGGGCTATGACCACGCCGCCAAGGTGTCGCAACTGCTCAGCAAGGGCGGCCTGGAACGCCAGCCGGTCACGCCTGAGGAAATGCGTGCCATTGAACCGACCCTGGCGGGTAACTACTACGGCGGCTTCTATACCGAAAGCGACGCCACCGGCGATATTCACAAGTTTACCCATGGCCTGGCACAGGCCGCCGAACGGCGCGGTGTCACGCTGAAATACGGCCACAGCGTTCAGGATATCGGTGCGGACGAGCAGCACGCCTGGATCACCGCCACGCTTGAAGGCGAGACTGACGGCGAGCCGGTACGTGAAACTTTTGATAGCGTAGTGGTATGCGCCGGGGTGGGCAGCCGAGCCTTGGCCGCCAAACTGGGCGACCGGGTCAACATCTACCCGGTCAAGGGCTACTCGATTACCGTGCAGCTCGACGACGCCGCTTCCCAGCAGGCCGCCCCCACCGTCAGCCTGCTGGATGACGAAACCAAGCTGGTGACCAGCCGCCTGGGCGACGAGCGCTTTCGGATTGCGGGCACCGCCGAGTTCAACGGCTTTAACCGCGATATCCGCGACAACCGCATCCGCCCGCTGATCCGCTGGGTCGAAGAATGCTTCCCCGGCGTCAGCACCCGCCGCGTGGTGCCCTGGGCAGGTCTACGGCCGATGCTGCCCAATATGCTACCCAAGGTCGGCCGCGGCAAACTGCCCACGGTGTTCTACAACACCGGCCATGGCCACCTGGGCTGGACGCTCTCAGCGATCACCGCCGATATGTTGGCGGATGCGGTGGAGAATAAAAATGCTCGCGACCAACAATCAACCCAACCGCTTACCTAATCTCAATAATGACCAGCCAAAGCAGGGTTCCGTTAAGATATAAAACACTCCATAAAAGGCGTGTCTTATGCTTAACCAACGTGCATTAACCTACCTCAATGAAGTCATTCGCCGCGGTTCGCTCAGGCGCGCCGCGGCCCACCTGAATGTCGATGCCTCCGCCGTTAGCCGCCAATTGAAAGCCCTTGAAGAAGAATTGGATACCCAGCTATGCGAACGACACGGCCGCGGCATGCGCGCAACCGCAGCCGGTCAGTTGCTGGTCCATCACTTTCACGCCCAGCGGGCCTCCGAAGAGGCCGTGCTTTCCCAGCTAACGGCACTTCAGGGCATAGCGAAAGGCGAAGTGCGTATTGCCGTTGGGGAAGGGTTTATCGCCGACCTGATCACCGCCCCGCTAGGCACGTTTATGTCTGCGTTTGAGGGTATTAATGTCGAAGTCCGTATGGCGGGCGTCAATGAAGCGATGTCGCTACTCAAAGACCGTGAAGTGGATATAGCGCTACTTTATGCCCCACCGGTAGACCCTCAGCTTTACTGCCATGTGGAAACGCGCCAGCCACTCGATGTCATTGTTCCTCCCAATCACCCGCTCATTGAGCTGACTCGTCCCGTGACACTGCATGATCTAAAAGATTGGCCCCTAGCATTAATGGACAATCCTTTCGGTATGCGGCAAATGGTCAATATGGTGGCCCATCAGGAGCGTATTCATCTTGAAGCACGCCTACATACCAACTCTGTTTCAGTTTTAAAGAATTTTGTGCGCTCGGGAATTGGCGTTACGTTCATGCCGGAAATCACCGTCATCGACGAAATACAGCGCGGCGAAATTTGTACGCTACCTATGCGCTACCCAATTATGAACGGAACCCGCGCGCAAATCGTTAGCTTGAAGGGGCAAGAACTTCCGGTGGCTTCAAAGGCCTGTATCGATCATTTACACAAAGGCATGCGCTTTTTCTCGGCAGATGCACCACGACTGTTGCGATGAAGTCAACACTCAAGGCCTTGCATAGTCAACGCCTCAATACATAGTCTTCCTGTAGGCAACACTTATAAATCTAATAGCGCTCACTCAGCACCCTACAGCTCACGACAACAAACCAGGAGACTGACTATGTTTACTCACCCGGAATTGACTCAACACTTTTCACCCAAGCGACTCATCTCGGCCTGTCTGATCGGCTCTGCCCTGATGGCTGGCCATGCCGTCGCCGAGACCACGATAAATTTGGGTTATAACGGCGCCCCCGACCCCGAGAAGAATGCCGTACATGTCTTTGCCACTAACCTTAAAGAGCTGGTTGAAGAAAAAACCGACAGCCAGATTCAATTAGAGCTATATCCCAATAGCTCGCTGGGCGAAGAAGAAGAACGAATGGAGCAGACCATGAGCACGCCGATGCTCAACGTGGCGTCTTTTGCGGGTGTCTCGCCTCTCGTCGATGAGATTTTTGTCAGCGCCATTCCGTTTCTGTTCGACGATTTTGCGGCGGCCCGTACCTTCTTCGACGAAGGGGAGTACTGGCAGGAAGTTAGTGAGGCACTGAAGGAGCGTGCCGGTATCGATATGCTGGCAGTCGTTGAAGAAGGCGGCTTTTTAGCCTTTACCAATGACGAAACGCCCATCAGTCATCCTGATGACTTTGAAGGTCTCCGCTTCCGGGCCATGGACCCCAGTCAGGTTGCGCTCTATGAGGCCTTCGGTGCTTCCGGCACGCCGATTCCCTGGACAGAAACCTACATGGCACTGCGCACTGAGGTGGCTGACGGCCAGATGAACCCGCCGATGTATATCATTATGGAAAGCCTTCACGAAGTGCAGGACTACCTTACGCTTGCCAATATCCAGTACTCCAATCAGTTTCTGGTCGGCAACAGTGACATGATCGCCGGCTGGGATGAGGAGCTTCGTGATGTCTTTCAAGAAGCCGTTGCCGAAGCTAACCAAAACGCCCGAGAGCATAACGAAAATCAGGTCGATTCACGTATCGCCTACCTGGAAGAACAAGGTATGGAAGTGATTCGCCCTTCTGAAGAGGAGCTCACCGCTTTCCGCGAAATCGGTCAGCCTGCGTATCTAGAATGGCTCGAAGAGCGTGATATCGAGCAACGCTGGATCGATATGGCGCTGGAAGATGCGGGTATGAGCGATCTGCTCGACTAAAGGCCCTCATCCATTTTGCCATATAGGGGCTGACTCTCTCCTGGCCCCTATTTTCCATGCTTATGCTTAATGGGATTGTCATGCTTACTACGCTCCGCTCTCGACTACTGGCGATCAGTCGCCCGATCACCCTTACGCTGGCTGGAGTCCTGCTATCTCTTAATGTGGCAGCCATACTTTTTGGCGTTTTTGCCCGCTATGTTGCCGGTGGTGCGCCTATCTGGACAGATGAACTGTCACGTTTTTTGATCATTGCCACTGTGATGCTTGCGGCTGGGGCAGTCTGGTCGGAGGGCGGGCATATGCGCGTGGGGCTGCTGGAAAAACTGCTGCCTGCACCCTTCGCTCGATTACTTAATGTGTACCAATGGCTACTCACCCTATTGATTGCAGCTGGCGGCGCATGGGTTAGCTATCGCTATGCACTATCGGTCAGCGCGTTCACGACATCTGGGCTGGGCATTAGCCGTACGGTGCCAATGCTTTCATTACCTATTGGCTTCTTACTGCTGGCTTGGCATGCCCTTCTCTATGGTCCGGCCCCTCTTAAGACCGTTGAGGACACTCTATGAAAACCGTTGAGGGCTCCCTATGAAGACCGTTGAGGACTCCCTATGACTTTGACGATGCTGGCCGTTTTCCTTGGCCACGTATTGCTTGGCCTTCCGCTGTTTATTGCGTTGTTGACCACTGCATTAGTGGGCTTTTTATTCGTCGACTTATCGATGATTCCACGCATGATGCCTCAGCAATTCTTTGGTGGTATCAATGCTTTCTCACTGATGGCCATTCCGTTATTTATTCTTGCCGGCAACCTAATGAACGTCAGCGGCTTAACCGAACGCTTGATGGGATTCGCCCGCCTGATAGTGGGGCACTTGCGGGGCGGTATGGGTCACGTCAATGTGGTTTCGAGCGTTTTCTTTGCAGGCGTTAATGGTTCTGCCGTCGCTGACACATCGGCACTGGGGTCGCTTTTAGTACCCGCCATGGAGAAAGAGGGCTACTCAAGGGCCTTTGCCGCAGGCTTAACCGCAGGCAGCTCGCTGATCGGCCCGATTATTCCGCCCAGTATCTTTATGATTCTCTACGCCTCATTAACTAACACATCCGTAGGGGATTTGTTTTTGGCGGGCGTCGTGCCTGGCCTGTTGTTGGGTGTTGCCTTTATGGGGATGAACGCCTGGTATGCCTGGCGTCACCGATTACCCAAAAGCGGCCAATTACCCTCATTGGGCCAGCTGGGTGTAGCGTTCGTGACGGCCCTGCCAGCGCTTATCGCTCCCTTTATTATCGTAGCTGGCATTGTAATGGGCTTTGTGACGCCCACGGAATCGGGAGCGCTGACAGCGCTGTATGTCGCCCTATGTGGTTTCGTGCTGGGCGGGTTGCGGCTCAAGGAATGCTGGAAAGCCATTGTGGATACGGCGCGCCTGACCTCGGCGATTTTTCTGATCATGGCGGCCTCAGCCACGATTAGCTGGTTGCTCTCCTACGCCCAGGTCCCAGAGCAATTTGTGTCACTTTTATCACCCTATGTGGATAATGGCGTCGTCATTTTATTACTGCTCAGCGCTATCACTTTTGTCACTGGGATGTTTATGGAGGAGGTATCGGCGTTGATGCTACTCACGCCTATCTTCGCACCGGTGGCCACGATGGCAGGTATCGACCCGGTCCATCTGGGTGTCATCATCACATTGAACATTACCATTGCCTTGATCACTCCACCGCTAGGCGCGTGCGTATTCGTGGCAGCGGCGGTTAGTCGTCTTGAAATTGTGTCGCTATTCAGAACCATTTGGCCCTTTGTGCTGACCGCCATTGCGGTGCTTATTTTATTAATCCTCTTTCCATCGCTCACGCTGTGGCTACCTACCCTGCTTGGATAAGACAATGCCTTTGAACACACTATTGAAGGCCTTGCCGCCTGTACCCAGCTATCCAGCACCGTGCTGGGAAGGGCTGCGCCGCGTGCCGATTACCGATAACGGTGAGCGCTTGGTACCGATGAGCCTTGCCCCCGCACCGATCAGCGTTTTTCCTGCCTATGCCCGGCTGGGTATACCGGGTGCGGTGCCAGAGTGTTTCGTCCGCGAAAGTGTCTATCGGGCACTGCTCACAGCCGCTCGCAGCTTACCCGACGGTATTGGGTTAATCGTGCTGGACGGCTGGCGGCCATGGCGAGTGCAGCAATACCTGTTCGACACCCTGCATGAGGCTATTCACCATCACCAGCCAAATCTCGACGAAGCGGAGCTACTGGAACGTACAAGAGAGTTTGTCTCGGTACCCAGCCGTGACCCGCTCGCCCCCAGTCCACACCTCACCGGGGGCGCTGTAGATGTCACGCTGTGCGACGCCGATGGCCTACCGTTAGATATGGGCACACTGTTCGATGAGGCGCTACCGGCCTCGCATAGCGACTATTTCGAACATCTGGAAACGTTAACGCCGCCACAACGCAAGGCCCGGGACCACCGCCGCTTGCTGTATCACATCATGCATCAGCAAGGCTTCACCAATCTGCCTAGCGAGTGGTGGCACTTTGATTATGGCGATCAATTGTGGGCGTATTACGGACCTTATGATCATGCGCATTACGGGGCTGCTGAGCTGGACACCATCGAGAATCGCTGGCGCAGGCAGCTAAGTTGATGGCTTTAGCCCACACTAATCGGCTTAAACCACAGGCGCTTCCAGTTCTAAAAAGCGCCTTACCCGTTCGGTTTTGGGGTTGACGAAAAACTCGCTGGGGTGGGATTTTTCAATAATGATACCTTTATCAAGGAAGACCACCTGATCGGAAACGGCACGGGCGAATTCCATTTCATGGGTCACCAGTACCATGGTGTAGCCCTCTTTTGAGAGGTCTTTGATCACCCCCAGCACTTCACCAACGAGCTCAGGGTCAAGCGCCGAGGTGGGCTCGTCAAACAGCATCACTTTCGGCTGCATGGCCAGCGCTCGGGCGATCGCCACCCGCTGCTTTTGCCCGCCGGAAAGGGTGTACGGGTATTGATCACGCTTGTCGACCATGCCCACTTTTTCGAGTAGCGCCATGGCCCGTTCTTCGGCTTGGCTTTTGCTGACGCCTTGAACATGAATCGGTGCTTCGGTCACATTGCGCAAGACATTGAGATGCGGCCATAAATTAAAGCCCTGGAACACCATGCCCAAACGGGCGCGCATGCCTGCCAGTTCACGCCGTGACATGGGTTTACCGGTGTCGCTGACGCCAATACGATCACCGGCAATATGTATATCGCCGCGGTCGGGGTGTTCGAGCCAGTTAATGCAGCGTAACAGGGTGGATTTACCAGAGCCCGATGAACCCAAAATACTGACGACCTCACCTGGCTGTACCTCCAGCGAGACATCGCGTAGCACTTCGGTGCCATCAAAGCTTTTGGAAAGTTTGCGGATACTGACAGCGGCTGTCTCAGGCATTTTCGAATCCTCGTTTGGCACCGTAACGGCCGATACATTTGATGAACAACTCCAAGCCAAGACTGATCAGCCAGTAAAAACCGATCACCACAATGAAGGCTTCCATGGGGATAAAATACGTGCTCGATAAGCTATTGGCCGCCGCTGTGAGCTCGCGCACGGTAATGATTACTAAGAACGCGGTATCTTTCAGCAGGATAATCAGTTGATTGCCCATCAGCCCACGGGTTTGCAAAATCAACTGCGGCAAAATGATACGCAGAAACATGCTGGATTTAGAAAACCCTTGGGCAACGGCGGCTTCCACCTGCCCCTTGGCAAACGTGGACCGACAGCCACGCAGTATTTCGGCAAAGTAGGCGCCGTGATACATCACCAGCGCGATAATCCCCGCCGTCCAGGCGCTCATCCGCACCCCTGCGCTGGGCAGGCCGTAATACAGCAGGTAGGCCAGGATCAAAAACGGCAGCATGCGCATGCCATCGATGAAAATCCTGAGCGGCACCTTCAGCCGGGGGCGCGAGCCTTCGAGCAAATACACCACCAGCGTGCCCACGAGAAACGCCAACAGCGCCGAGATGCCAAATAATTGCAAGGTGCGAAAGAAGCCTTCGATAAACACATCCCGCGACGACCAGAGTATTTCCCAATTCGTCATAATGCCCCCTAAACGGCCAAGCGGTTGGCTTTGCGCTCAGCCAGGCGTTGCAGCCATACCAATAGGCTGATCAGCACCATGTACATGGCGGCGGCGGCTAAAATCGGCGGAAGTGGCTCATAGGTAACGGCCGAAATGCGGTTGGTCACCCGCGTTAAATCCACCACGCCGATAACGGCGACGGCCGGGCTGCCTTTGATAAGAAACGACATTTCGTTAACCAGCCCTGGCAGGCTGGTAAGGGTGATTTGCGGCAACATGATGCGACGAAAATACACCCAAGGCGTCATGCCAATCGCGAGGGCTGCCTCGCGCTGATCTTTAGAGAAGTTGTTGAATGCAGAGCGCCAAATTTCGGCGTTAAAGGCGGTGGTATTGAGGGTCAGCGCAATAATGCCCGCCACGTTGCGGTGAATATCCAACCCCATGGTGGGTGCAGTGAGGAAAATAAACAGCACCAGTGTCACCAGAGGGGTCGCGCGCGCCACACTGATATACATACCTAATAGCTGGTGCAATACCGGGATACGCGCAACGCGTAACAACGCCACTATCAACCCAAGCAACACCCCTATGGCAATGGCAACGCCTGAGATCCAGGCGGTTGTCCATGCACCATATGCCAGAAGCCCCCATGCGCTACTGTCCATGCGTCACCTTTACTCACTGGATAAAAAAAGCAGCCGCGTTCCGTCGTCCCGGTAAGCGGCTGCTGCACAGGATGGCTTACATGCCCGCCATTTCGTGAAATTCATCCACGGTGGTAATCGGCTCTTCAGGCAAGTCATCAAACGACTCGCCAAACCACTTCTCCTGAAGTTCGGCTAGGCGGCCCGAATCGCGCAGGTGGTCCATAAACTCGGTCATATATTCGAGCAGTTCAGGGCTGTCCTTGGGCATTGGCCAAGCGACGAACCCTGGACCTGAGACGGCTTGGCCGGCTTCGAACTCATCCGGACGTTCACGGACCACATCGTTGACCGGCACGATGGAGTTGATCACGTAGTCAACGCGTTCATTGGCGAGGTCGGCGTAAATCTCAGGGTAGGCTTCATACTCAACCACCTCACCTAATTCGCCGCCACTTTCCGCCAGCATCTCTTCGAGCTCAGGCAGACGCGAAAGCAGCGCACTGCCGGCTTGCACGCCCAGGGTCATGCCGCTTAGGTCCTCAACGCTGTTGATCCGGTCATCGCCTGCTCGCTTGATGTAATAGTGTTGAGCAGAGGCAAACGGCGGGGCGTAGTTGAACACCCGCATGCGTTCATCTGTCACCGACGCGCCGGTCAGTGCCATGTCGTATTTGCCCGACGTCACCGAGGCAAGGAGTCCCGTCCAGGGCAAAATCTCCTGGCGAATTTCAAAGTCGGCGTAGTCCTCCAACTCGGCCAATACATCTTCGATAAAGCCATCGGGATCGTCACCGTCCATAAAGTTAAACGGCGCGTAATTATCCTCCGTGGCCACGTTCATATAGCCACGTTCTTCGATTTCCGGAAGGTCGGCCGCGTGCGTATTTGTTGCTACACCAAGCGACACTATGCCGGCCATCATCAAGCTGGGAACTACTTTGACGTTGCTCATTGCAAGACTCCTCAGGTGACTTTTATCCAGTATTCCCAAATAGTTAAGACAGCCAATCCGGTGGATGACCGGCCGCTTCGGCAAAATGCTGGACGTCGCTTCACCCTAGTTTTTTTAGATGACTGTCTCCTAGAGCCAGTTACCTGAAATTCAAGGGACAGTTTGGTTTTGGCCGGTTGGCACGAAAGCTGCTTAAGGTTACTGAGCGGGTGGATGAGTCAGTCAATGAAAAGAAGGGGGAGCATAAGATGACGGCACTGTGTCTTGATATTGACCCGGCAGCACCCATTTGCCTGCAGGAGCAGCTGCGCGAGTCTCTGCTGGAAGCGATTCGCGTCGGCAGCTTACCCTCATGCGAGGCGTTACCGTCTTGTCGCAAGCTGTCACAGCAGTTGGGCATTTCTCGCAATACCGTCGCGATTGTTTACGAAAATCTCGTCGAAGACGGTTACCTGATCAGTCGACCCCGCAGTGGCTACTACTTACACCCCGACTATGGCGATGCCTCCCAGCAGGCGGCGTTACCGGCTTTCACTGCCCCTACCACCTCGCTACAACGTGCACCAAGCTGGCACAAACGCATTATTCAACGCCCTACGAATTATCAAGGGATCTTAAAACCGGGCAATTGGTCGGATTACCCCTACCCGTTTATTTATGGGCAGCTCGACACAGACTTGTTTCCGTTAACCCAGTGGCGTGATGTATCTCGACGACTATTAAACTCCCGGCGGGATAAACCCTGGCTGCGTGATCGCATTGACCAGGACGATCCTTTACTGATTGAACAGTTACGTAAGCGTGTTTTACCACGCCGCGGTATTTTTGCCCGCGCGGACGATATTCTGATTACCATGGGCACCCAGAATGCGCTCTTCTTGATCGCCCAGTTGCTCTGCCACCGGGGCACGCGCGTTGCATTGGAATCGCCCGGCTACCGTGAAGCCATGAATGTGTTTGCCCAGCGGGGGGCCAGCGTGCAGTTGCAACCGCTGGACAGCGAAGGCATGTGCCTGCAGGACTCGCAGCACTGTGACTATCTCTACGTTATGCCCAGCCATCAGGTGCCAACCGGTGTGACCATGAGCCGGGCACGACGGGATGCCTTGCTCGCCCAGCTCCCAAACCGCGATCAAATCGTGATTGAAGATGATTACGACGCTGAAATTCATGGCGACCAGTTCGCCCTGCCCGCGCTCAAAGCCAGCGCCCAAAGCGCCCGTATTATCTACATGGGCAGCTTATCCAAGGCGCTCTCGCCTGGATTACGCATGGGCTACATTGTGGCCGACGCCGAATTAATTGACGAGCTGCGGGCACTGCGCCGCTTGATGTATCGCCACCCACCGGCCGCCCTTCAGCATCAGTTGGCACAATTTATTGCCCAGGGGTATTACGAGCGTTACTTGAAGCAACATACCCAGGAGATCGACCAGCGACGCGACGCGATGCGTCTGGCCATCGACCAGGCGTTACCCGGTTGCCAGTGTATTAGCAGCCCACGTTCCAGTGCGTTTTGGATGCAAGCCGAGCCAGGCATCGATACGCAACGCCTGGCTTGGCATGCCGCGCAACGCGGCGTGCTGATTGAACCCGGGTTTCAGCACTTTTTTGACACCGCGCCTCCCCGCCACTTTTTCCGCTTGGGCTTTGGGGCCATCGCACGTGAACGCATTGCCCCAGGCATCGAAACCTTGGGGCTTGCTTACGATCGCGCGTCAACCACTTAATAAGCGGCCATGTAATCGGTTAACACCTTGTCCAAAATCGCTAATCCTTCGGTTACCTCGGCCTTTGTCACGTTGCACGGCGGTACCACATGAATGCGGTTTTCCACGCTAAACACCAGCAGCCCCTGCTCCATCAATTGCTGCTTTAGCTTCAATACTTCCGCCCCCGGCAAAGGCGTCTTGCGCACTGGGTCGCTGACCAGTTCCAGCGCATGAAACACCCCAATACCCCGCCAGTCGCCAATGACCGCATGACGTTCGGCAAGCTGCTGCAACCCCTCGGCCAGGCAGCCGTTGCCGATGGTGTCGGCGTTTTCCACGATGCCTTCTTCCTCCATCGCATCCAGCGTCGCCACGATGGCGGCCATTGCCAGGGGGTGGCCTGAGTAGGTCAGACCGCCGACAAAAAAGTGGTCATCGAAGTAGGCCGAGATGGGGTCTGAAATAATCACCCCACCGGCAGGCACGTAGCCGGAATTGACCCCTTTGGCGAATACAATCAGGTCGGGTACGACAGCGTAGTGCTCAAAGGCAAACCAGCGGCCCGTACGCCCAAACCCGGCCATGACTTCGTCCAGAATCAGCACGATGCCGAATTCGTCAGCGAGTTCGCGGACACCTTTAAGGTACGCGTGGGGAGGTAGCAGCACCCCGGCAGTACCGGGAATGGTTTCCAGCAGGATCGCGGCCACCGCCTTGGGGCCTTCGCATTCAATCACCCGGCGAAGATGCTGAAGAGCACGCGCGCATTCCTCATCGTCATCCCGCGCCCAAAACTCGCTGCGATAGAGGTAAGGATTGAAGAAATGCACATGCCCGCTGGCATACTCGTTGGGCACACGCCGCCAGTCGCCAGTGGCGGCAATTGAGGCGCCGGTATTGCCGTGATACGAACGATACGCCGAAAGTATTTTGCTACGCCCCGTGTAAAGGCGTGCCATGCGAATGGCATTTTCGTTGGCGTCGGCCCCGGCGTTCGTGAAAAACACCTTGCGAAACCCATCGGGCGCTTTGCCGATAATACGTTTTGCGGCCTCGCTGCGGGCCAGGTTGGCATGGGCCGGGGCAATGGTACAAAGCTCGGCTGCCTGGGCTTGGATGGCACTGACCACTTTGGGATGTTGATGGCCAATATTGGTGTTCACCAGTTGACTGCTGAAATCCAGGTAGGTGTTTCCAGCATAATCCCAAACGCGGCACCCGGACGCACCTGCTACAACCATGGGGTCCAGGCTGCCTTGCTGGGACCAGGAGTGGAAGACATATTGACGGTCCAAACCGTGCACATAGGTATTATCCACCTCACGGTTCGATAGGCGAGACGTGGCAATATCGGCATTCATAGCAAGCTCCCAATTAATTTACCCAACAATCATCTAATGAAAGACTAGCGACATCACCCGCGCTGCTATAGGGCCAACCACATCGGGTCTCTAGGACAGCCAATGTCACAGTCGATCGAATGATCTGGCTCTAAGCGCGTTGCTTCACACACTATAGAGTTGAGTTGATCTTTTATTTGATGAGTAAGGAGAAGCACCATGCCTAGCGTATTGATAACCGGCGCCACATCGGGTTTTGGTAAAGCCGCTGCGCGCCGCTTTGCCAAAGCCGGTTGGTCGTTGATTCTGACGGGACGCCGAGAAGAACGGCTTGCCGAACTAGAAACCGAACTCTCGCAGCAGGTAAGTGTGCTGACCATGTCGCTGGATGTGCGTGACAGCGACGCCGTCACAGACGCCATCGCCAATTTGCCAGGCGATTTTCTACCGTTAACCTGTTTAATTAACAACGCGGGATTGGCGCTAGCGCCGGAGCCATCGCAAAAGGTGGCACTCAAAGACTGGCACACCATGATCGATACCAACATCACCGGTTTGGTCAACGTGACCCACGCTGCGTTACCACATCTGCTGGATACGGGGAAAGGCGCCAGTATCCTCAATTTGGGATCGGTAGCGGGGCAGTGGCCGTATCCAGGCGGGCATGTGTATGGGGCGTCTAAAGCCTTTGTGCAGCAGTTCAGCTATAACCTGCGTTGTGATCTGCAGGGCACCGGGGTACGCGTGACCGACCTGGCCCCTGGGATGGCCGAAACCGAGTTCACACTGGTGCGGACTAAAGGCAACCAAGCCGCCTCCGACGCGCTGTATCGGGGCACCACACCGCTACAGGCGGAGGATATTGCCGAGCAGCTTTACTACCTTGCCACCCTCCCCGCGCATATCAACATCAACCGGTTAGAGATCATGCCGGTGCGCCAGGCCTGGGCGCCGTTTGCGATTGATCGCGACCCCGCCTAGGCCTGCTTGACCGCACTCGCTGATGGGGACGGCGCAACCTGATCACGCCCTTGTGCTTTCGCTTGATAAAGGGCGTCATCCACACGTTTCATCGCGCTCTTGACCGACTCCTCAGCGGTGGCCTCTACCTCACCAAAGCTGGCGGTGACCGCCCCTAACCACTGTTCGCGGCCGCCGCCCCATAAACGCTGATAGTCGGTGTTAACATCGACGATACGAATCCCAAGCGGGCGCCTTTCGACACTTAGGATCGCCACGGCCTGGCTTGGCGAATCGCCGTCAGCTTCAGGCCCAGATCGCGCATAGTGCTGGTACATTCTATTAACTCATCCTTGAAAATAGTAACGTGCTGGCTTGCCCAACCTAAAGTAGCTGCGCTAATCCAAATGCGTGAACTCACCCTGCCCAGCCACCTTGCCATCACCCGGCGTGAAGTAACGCTCGTTGCATTACTTACGCAAACGATAGCGTTATTTACTGTTCATCAACATAACGTGGGCTATATGGCGTTCAAAAAATATAACCCACCATGCCTATCGGTTCTGGACGTTTTTTGCCTGATTGAATTGCATAACACCAGACATCAACAACCAATCACTGACGTCGCTGCTCCAATACGCCGATCAGTTCGGGTACCGCCAGCGTACTGTCATCAATAGATGTATATAGTGCGTGTATAGCGCCTGCGACACCGCGCTCCACCCCAAGCTCATTGGTCATGGTGTGGTAGTAACCGAGGTCCTTACTGGCATTGGCCACGGTAAATCTGAAGCCGGAGGGATCATTGTCAGTGATATAAGGACGCAGCCGCTCAAGTACGACACCTCCACCGCCGCCTGCACCAAGTACCTCAAGTAACGCGACATCGCTGATCCCCGCTTTGCGAGAGGCAGCAGTCGCCTCAGCCAATACGGCAGAAAAGCCAAGCGAAACAAAGTTATGCAGCAATTTTAGGGTATGTCCTGCACCTACCTCGCCCGCGTGGGCAATATTTTCGGCAAAGGCCTGCAAAAGTGGCAGCGTTTCATCAAACAGCGCCGTCGGCGCGCCCACAATCAGGTTGAGCCGCCCCTCCGCCGCTTCCTTGGGCGTTCGGGTCATTGCCGCATCCATAAACCGCCCACCTGCACTGGCCACCCGGGCTGCCACTTTTTCGGTGGAACTGGGCAGCGCAGTTGAGCAGTCCACTATCACGCTGCCTGGCTTTAAGCCTGCCAATACGCCGTTGGGCTCAAACAGTACGGCTTCTACCTGGGGAGAGCCGGTGACGCACAGAATCACCACGTCAGCGCTTTGCGCTACGTCACAACCCGAGCTCAGCGCAGTAGCGCCTGCTGACAATAGATCATCCACCGGTTGGTTGCCTGAATGCTCAAGAAAGCAGACTTGATGGCCAGCGCGTAACAGACTGCTGGCGATCCCATGGCCCATCAGGCCAACCCCGACGAGGCCAACTTGGCGAGTCGTTGTCATTGTTATCTCCTTACGATGAATACTTTCTGCCATTGGCAAATCACCATAGCCTGATTATGACGTTCTTTCCTGCAGCGACACGTCTATATCTCTGCACTCACCTACTAATGGGTGATGTGAAGGCGCCAGCGCATACGCAGTTTCTCCTTCGCCACGTTGGATTTAGAAAGCGGCTCAGTGCCCCCGAAATGCCGCCATTGCCTGCTCGGCAAGTACTTAGAAGCCCGGTAGATAAAACGTCAGGCTCACCCAGCCTGGAATAAAAAAGCTTCGAACCCGGGTGAGGTTCGAAGCTTTTAATGAAAACCTTAACTGCGTTTTAAGCATCTCATACAGCGACTAGGCTTTGCGCTCAACGCTTGTTTTTTCAAACCCCAATCGGCCCACCGTCGCGTTTCTGGATTACTACGGTCGAGGCCCGAGGACGGACCTGGCCGCTGGCCGAAACGGTGGCGTCTTGGGTTAGCGCGTTGCCATCGGCAGGCCAGTTACCCGGGTGCTGTATGTTGATAAACAGCGCGGTTTTATCCGGCGTGGCAAAAATACCCGTGACTTCACAGCCGTTCGGCCCCACCGCAAAGCGTTTGAGCTGCTGCTGGTTGCTGTTATTGACGACCGGCCCGGTGCCGTCGATGTCGTCCAATGCCCTGGGCACCACTGCGAGCAGCTGGTCGTTAGTGTATTCCGCGACGCCGTCATAGCCATTATCGGTTTCGATCCACAGGATGCCCTGACCATCACCGCGATCGTCGAACCAGAGCCCGTCGGGGCTGGCAAACTGGTTCATTTCGGTCAGGCCCGAGAGATTGTCTGCATCGTCGGTCGCCGCACCAAACACAAACACCTCCCAGGTAAAGGCATTCGGTAAGCGGCTCTCGCGCCAGCGAATAATGTGACCCGCCTCGTTATTGGCACGTGGATTAGCCGCGTTATTGGGCGCCAGGTCATAACCTACCCCCATCTGCTCCAAGTGCTCACCGTCGTTGGTGTAGGTTGGCTGTGAATCTTCAGCGATGCGCTGTGAGTTATTCGTCAAAGTGAGATACACCTCGCCGGATGCTGGGTCGACGGAGGCCCACTCGGGACGGTCCATCGGTGTGGCGCCCATCAGGTCGGCTGCATCGCAGGTATTGATGATAATGCCCGCGCGGTCGTCGTCGGCCAGGCCCAGCGCCGCGGCAAGCTGACGGCCATCTTGCGTCCGGGCGTCCGGCGTCAGCGCCAGCCACTCACCGCTGCCGTCGGCGTGAAAGCGGGCAACGTACAGGGTGCCGTTATCAAGATATTTATGGCCGATGGAAAGGCGGTCGTACGCCTCGCCTGGGCGGTTGGCATCGGCAGGATCCCAGGCGGCGTCGGACACGTATTTATATACGTACTCGTTGCGGGCATCGTGGCCTGAGTAGTAAACGATTGGCTTGCCAGCTTCCAGCTTGCCTAACCAGCACCCTTCATGGCGGAATCGGCCCAGTGCCGTGCGCTTGACGGCGCGGGCATCACTGTAGGGGTCGATCTCGACCTGATAACCGAAGGTGCGCGCTTCGTTACGATAATCATCCTCGGCGCGCTCGCCGCGTGGCGTGATGTTAAAACGGGCAAACTCGTCGTTTTCTTCTGAGGCGTCGCCTGCCGACGTTTCCCAGGCGTAGCGACCACGGTCGGTGGGAATGCCAATACGGGCGTCGTCCTGGAAACGCTCGCCGGTATGAACAAAGACGTTAGGCCAGTTCTCTTCACAGGCAATATAGGTGCCCCAGGGGGTCACGCCGTTACCACAGTTATTGTTGGTACCCCGGGTTTGGGTGCCAGCCGGAGAGAAGCGCGTTTTAACGTAGTCGCTGCCCGCCACCGGACCCGCCAGGTCCATTTCCGTTGCGCTGGTGAAGCGACGGTTATAGCGCGACCCCGCTACATGGGACCATTGGCCATCGGTGTTTTTTTCGACTTCGACAAGGGTGACACCGTGCGCGTTGATCTCAGTGCGCGACTCTTCCGCCGGGCGTTCACCCTCATCAGCGTTAGTGGGGCCGCCCTGAGGGGCCCACAGCGCGGTTTGATCGATGTACTCGTTATTGAGCGCCAGTACAAAACGGCGCGAGGCGTTATCGGCATCCAGGGCAAAACCAGCCATGCCGTCGTGGTGCATGCCCACGCTCTCCGCTTGACGTTCAGACGTCATGCGCTGTTCCGCCTGCCAGGTATCGCCCGTTTGTAACGGCGTGCCCCAGGGCACAAGCACCTGGGCCGTATAGCCGTCCGGCACCACCACGGCGTCGGTACGAGAACCTCGCACCGCCTCAAAGGCAAGTGTCAGCGGCGTTTTTTGTGTTCCGCTCGAGGCGAGCGCCTGGGCCGCGCCGCCAAAACTGAGCATCGAGGCGGCCGCCATGCCCAAACCGCCGCGCATGACATCGCGTCGGGATACGTGGCGCGCCAATACCTCGGCAAAAGGTTGATTGCCGCTGTGGTTAAACAGGCGATGGTCTTCGATTTCCTTGCTCATGATGACGCCCCTCTTCTAATCGTAGTGCGAATCACGGATCGTGTTAGAAGAACCTAATTCAGCCAGGTGACAGCACGGTGACGAACCCTCTACCGTTTGATGACCAATGCCGCTTACAATCTGAGGCGATCAACATAGTCTCCACCAACCTGTGTCAGGTTACGCCCAAGAGGAAAGACGATGGCCACGACCATACCCGACCAGCTCACGCTCGATGCCCTGGCGCAGTTACAGCCGCCACTCCCCGACGTAGAGGTACACGGTCTGGATATGGGCTGGTATATCGTGCGCCTTCACCGCCAGGGCACCGTCAGCGTCTTGGTCAACGCCGACGGCGAGACACGCCGCTTTACCGGCACGCAGTGGATTAGCCGTGCGCTGGCTCCCTTGGGGTTTACCCACGGCATTCTCACCTGGGCCGACGCCGCCGATGAAATGATCGGTTCGGATGTGCCACCTGTGTCTGCCGAACAGCGCATGGCCCACGGTGTTCGGGTGGCGTTTGATACCCGGCATTAACCGATAGTCAAACGCACGCCATCGCGCTTTTAGCTAATTAAGAAATATATTCGGCCATCGCGCATGGCTTTCGGCCGGGGCTGGCGATAAACTCAAAACAACGAGCCGCCATTTTTCTTGTATTAGTCACTCGTTTCCCACAAGGACGGTCTCCATGCGCGATGATGAAAAATATACCAATACTGAAGAACAGCTACTGTATCTGCAAAATCTTCTAGACGATCCGGATACCACCGCGCTTACAGCATATTTTACTGAACTTGATATTTTAGACATTGCACGAACACTTGAATCCTTTCCCGCTAAAACCCGCGATTTTATTTGGGAGTTTATTCCCGAAGACTTGGTCGGCGCGGTACTTGCAGAAGTCGATGAAGATATTCGCGCGGACTATATCGAGGATCTGTCGGCAAGCGAAGTAGAGCAAATTGTTAAAGGGCTGGATGCCCAGGACGTCGCCGAGGTCTTGGAGGTTGCTGACGAGGCCATAAAAACCAGCGTTTACGACAGCCTCGACCAGGACATCCGCGCCCAGGTAGAGAATCTTTACGCCTACGAGGAAGATGTCGTGGGTCGCTACATGGACCCCGAAACCGTCAATGTCAAACAAGGCGTTTCTCTAGAAGCCGTACAACGCTATATCCGCATTCATCATCTACTCGACGATGAATCACAACAGATAATGATCACGGATAAAGACAAACGTTTACTGGGCTCTTTAAGCCTGATTGACTTAATCAAGCAGCCTCAAGACGCCGTGGTTGATGATTACATGGATGATCCTTTCACCCTAAACGATCAAATGAAAGTCAGTGATGCGGCCATTTTATTACGCTCGAAGGAACTTCCTTTCGTACCCGTCTGTGATAGCGATGGACTCTTGGTAGGGCAATTAAATGCCGCCGACGTATTAGAAATTACCCAAGATGATACTGACATGACATTAAAACACCTGTCAGGCGTCAGTAACGAAGAAGAAGTCTTCACGCCCATTTTACGCAGCGCGAAAAGCCGTGGCATTTGGCTGGGCATTAATCTGCTAACGGCTTTTTTAGCCGCGTTTGTCATCGGTCAATTCGAAGCGGCCTTGGATCAAATTGTGGCGCTGGCCATTTTGATGCCGGTGGTCGCCAGCATGGGAGGGATTGCTGGCAGCCAGACCCTCACCGTCGTCATTCGCGGCCTGGCGCTGGGCCAGCTCGCGGGTAACAACGTGCGTTGGCTGTATAACAAGGAAACCTGGGTGGGCATGAGCAACGGCCTGGTCTGGGCGTTGGTCGTAGGCTTGATTGCCCATATCTGGTTTAGCGACGCCATGATTACGCTGGTGATCACCCTGGCCATCTTTATCAACATGAGCGTGGCCAATCTATCCGGCGTATTAATCCCCATGGTATTGAAAAAAATGCAGATTGACCCCGCGTTATCCGGCGCGGTGATTCTCACCACCGTCACCGATGTGGTGGGGTTTTTGTCGTTCCTAGGGTTGGCGACGCTGATTATTCTGTGACCTTTTCCTATCAGCCGACGCTTGGATTCTAGGCAAGGCCTGAACAGGTTTGATTCCCTCAACACCGCCCACTCTTCGCCCGCTAACGTTTATCTAGTGTTATGCTATTCTGCCCCGTTGCTGCGGGGCTTTTTTATGGTTCAGTTTTTAAGCGTATTCAGAGGCCCCCATGCTCCCCGACTACTCCCTCATTGCCTGGCTGCTGATCGTGTTTTCGGTCTACCTGACCGGCGTTTCCAAAGGCGGCTTTGCGGGTGGTTTCGGCACGCTGTCGGTGCCTTTGATGGCGCTGGCGATCAGCCCGGCGCAGGCAGCGGGCCTTTTATTACCGCTGTTACTGGTAATGGATGTCTTTGCGGTAAAGGCGTGGTGGGGCAGGCAGGCGGTGGCCGAGGTATGGCGCTTTGTGCCGGGGCTGTTTATCGGCGTGGCGGTAGGAACGCTGCTGTTCGACAGCCTGAGCGAACAGGGCTTGCGCCTGACGCTCGGGGTGATCACCTTGCTATTCGCCACCTATATGCTGCTGAAACCCGTCGCCAAGAAGCCGATTTCCGCCCGCTGGGCATTGCCTGCGGCGAGCGTCTGCGGGTTTACCAGCTTCATGGCCCATGCGGGGGCACCGCCGCTGAACGTGTACCTGCTGCCGCGCAAGCTGTCGAAAGAAACCTTTATCGCCACCTGCGCCGTCACCTTTGCCGTGGTCAACGTGATCAAGCTGGCGCCGTACATGTGGCTTGGCGAGATCAACGTGACCAGCGCCTGGGCCTCGCTGGTACTGGTGCCCATCGCCTGGATCGGCGTGCGCAACGGCCTGTGGCTGCAAAGCCGCGTCAACGAAGCATTGTTTTACCGCCTGGTGATTCTGGCCATGTTTTTGGTCGGCTTTAATCTGATCTATCAGGCGGTATAGCAGGATAGCCGCAGCCACTGACGTGGCTGGTTGACCTTCCTATAGGCGTTTTTCAGACGCCGCTAGCTCCTCCCTCCAGGCGTGGCATGGCGCGAAACCGACCAGGCGGCGTGCCTTGTCGATACTGTAGAACGTCTCGAACTCGCCCATTTCACGGCGAACCGGCACACCTTTGTAGAAGCGCTCAATGACCTGGGCGCTGGTCAGGCCTACCGACAAATCCTCATTGGCGACGTTGAATACCTGATACCCCAGGCCATCCGTCTTCAGGCAGCAGTCGACCATCTGACCGAGATCGCGGGCATCGATGTAGGCGAAGATGTTGCGCCGACGCAGCGCAGGATCATCCAGATACGCAGGGAAGTCCTGGCGGTATTCGTGGGGCTCGATGACGTTGTTGATGCGCAGCCCGTAGATGTCGATGCCCGAACGTGCCTGAAAGGAGCGCGCGGTGACTTCGTTGACCACCTTGCTCATGGCGTAGCTGTCCTGAGGCACGGTGGGGTGATCTTCATCGATGGGTAGATAGTCCGGTTGCTTTTCGCCATCGGCAAAGCAGATGCCGTATGTCGTCTCGCTGGACGCGAAGATAACCTTGGGAATGCCCAGCTTGGTGGCCGCATCCAGCACGTTGTAGGTGCTCAACGTATTGATGCGGTAGGTTTCGTTGTCCGGACGGTGGAGAATCGCCGGGATGGCGGCGAAGTGGACAATGGCATCGTAACGCGGCACGCCGGTGCCCGGTTCCAGCTCGTCGACCCCTGCGTAGGCATGGCACGCATTGAACACCTGCCCCGCATCGGTCAGGTCGGTTTTCAGGGTGGTGATGCCGGGCATGTCCGATGTCACCCAATCCAGATTGATGACGCGATGGCCCTGGTCGCGCAAATAAGCCGTGGCGTAGCGGCCAGCCTTGCCGCTGCCGCCGGTAAACAGAACACGCATAGTCATACTCCGATGAGGTTGGTGAACCTGGCAGTAACAGCCCTTTAGCGTAGCAGCCACGCCGCCGCAAACTCATTGGCCGGTTTTGGCCGGCCAAACAGGAATCCCTGCGCTTCAAGGCACCCCATTTCGGCCAGCAGCGCGGCCTGCGCCTGGTGCTCGACCCCTTCCGCCAGGGTTTTCATGCCCAGGGCGTCGGCCATGGCGATAATGGTTTGTACAATGGCACGGTCATGCTGGTTGTCGAGCATTTCGCGCACGAACGAGATATCGATTTTCAATGCGTCGGCGGCAAACCGCCGCAGATAGGCAAGCGATGAATATCCGGTACCGAAATCATCGATATACAAGGCATAACCGGCGGTCCGCATCGCCAGGGTTATCTCGACCGCCTGGTCGGGGTTACGCATGAAGTCGCTCTCGGTCAATTCCAGCGCCAACGCGGAGGCGGGCACGCCTTGGGTCAGCTCGGCAATATGCTGCGCCAATTGCGGGTCAGCAAACTGCTGGGCGGCAATGTTGATGGATAGCCGTCCCGGCAAGGCTATCCCCTGGTGTTGCCATTCGCGTAGCTGCCGGGCGGCCTCGGCCAGCACCCAATCGCCCAGCACACGAATCAGCCCGCGTTCTTCGGCCAGGGGAATAAACTCGCCGGGGCTGACCCACCCCCAGTCGGCATCGTACCAGCGGCACAGCGCCTCAGCGCCGGTCAGCCGGCCGGTTTCCAGGTTGACCTGGGGCTGGAAATACAGCGCCAGACGGTTTTCAACCAGCGCCTGATGCAGCCGCTCCGCCATCTTTTGACGGCGACGCTGGTGATGCATCATGTCGTGGCTAAACGGACAGACGATACCGTCACGCTTGGCGAAGTGCAGAGCGATACTGGCCGCCTTGAACAGCTCCTCCGCTACCGACGCATCACTGGGGTAGCGGGCAAAGCCCATGCTGACCTGCAGGTTGAACGCGTTATGCTCCAGTTGAATCGTCTTGCCGACCGCACCGCGCAGGTCGGCAAGCGTGGCTGACAACTGTGCCTCGCCAGGATTGGCCAGCAGAATCGCGAACTCATCACCGGAAAGACGGGCCAGAAAGCCGCCATCCGGAATCACGTGCTGCAGGCGTCCGGCAATCGTCGACAGCAGTTCGTCGCCCACCTGGTGACCATGGGTGTCATTGATTTCTTTAAAGCGGCGAATATCGAGCAGGATCAAGCTCAGCGACTGATGCCGTCGGGCGGCATCGCGCAGCATCTTGGCGTGGATCTCCATAAAGCGCGCGCGGTTCGAAAGCCCGGTGGTGCCGTCAACGTACGCTAGCTGATGCATGCGACGCTGGTCGCGCCGCCGCTCCAGTTCGGCCGCGGCGCCGGTGGACAGAATACGCAGTACGGAGGTTGCAAAGGCGTTGGTACTCAGCGGTTCACGGTAGAACACCATCATCACGCCAATCGCATCGCCCTCAGCGTTGTCCAGGCGCCGGCCTATCCAGGCCTGGGCCTGAAACGCCTTCCCGGGGATCGGCGTGTAGTGGCCCGAGTGGGACACCGCCTCACGGCGATCGACGACCTGCTCGCAAGGCGACCCGGCCAATAAAAAGGTCTGGTTACTCAGGGACTTCCCGTCAGCGATGACGCTCACCGTGCTGATGGTGGCCGAGACGCCCTGGTGGGTGTCGTCCTGGGTGCGATTGAGCAGTGCGATAAAGCCGCTGTCAGCGTCCAGCAACTCGACCAGCGTGCCGATCAGTTGCTGGAAGTAATCGTCACCGACGCGCGAGGTAACCGTCGACGCGACCTGCATGACCGCCTGCTGAACCCGCTGCGCTTCCTGGCTTTCGGTCACATCGGTAATAAATCCTTCCAGGCAGACCACCTCGCCCGCGTCATCAAACACCGCCTGGCCCTGCTCCCACATCCAGCGCACACGACCGTCGCGATGATGCAACCGGTAGACCACCTGGTAGGGGCGCTTTTCATCGATGGCTGCCTGAGCTTCATCAAAGACGCGCGGGGCGTCCTCGGCATGTATCAGTTCGGCAAAGCTGATCCGGTGGTTCTTCACCAGCTCATCGGGGTGATAGCCGGTGAGCCGGTAAGCGCCCTGACTGACCAACTGCATGGTCCAATGGGCATCGTCGAGGCAGCGATAGGCCATCCCTGGCAGATGATTGAGCAGCGTATCCAAGCGGCGCTCGCTTTCCCGCGCCACCGCCTCGCTGGCCTTGAGGGCCGCCTCTGCCTGCTGGCGCCCCAGTTCGGCGCCGGCCTGAGCGGCCACGATACTCAGCACTTCGCGCGCGTGGCCATTCAGCGACATCGACGAGTTTTTCAGCAGCGCCAATAAGCCAATGGGCGTGCCGTCGGCGGCGTACAACGGCATGCCCATATAGCTTTCGGCGCCCAGTTCCGAGAGCATGTGGTCGTCGGGGAAACGCTGCTGGACGTTGCAGGGGTATAGGCAAGGTTCACGACCAACCACGCCCTCGCAGGGGGTGCCCGCCAACGGATAGGTCACGTTGGGCAGATGCCGGCCGTTAGACCAGACCGCCAGCGTTTCAGCCACGTTTCGCGGCAAGTCGTCATGGGCAACTTCGCCCGCATTGACGCGGGCCACCAGGACGTGGTCCACGCCCAGCAGCTTGGCCAGTCGCTTGACCAGCGTGGGGTAAAAGTGGGGGGTGCCCGTTTGCCCCATTCCTTCCGCCAACTGCCGAAACGTATCGGCTGCTTCGATCCCCGTCTGCATTGGTTGTCTCGCTGTCCCTTTTAAAGCAGCTTATCTGGAAGTGCCCTGACGGTGAAGCATCTCCCAATAAACGTTTAGCTAAAGCTTACTTCCTCACCAAAGGTATTAGCCAAACTGCTAACAATATAAGATGAAAAAAAACAACCCGCCCATTAAGCTGGGAGAATAAAAAGGGAGCCAACATGACGGGCATGATCGTTAGCGATAACACACAATACTTGGCCACACCGGCCCTGCCGGACTTTCTGCAGAGTGACTTGACCCAGTGTGCCAAGCTGCCGTCACTGCCGATGGTCGCTATTCGCGTGCTTGAAGTCGCAGGCTTCCCCGATGCCACGTTGAATGATTACGCCCATGCCATTGAGCAAGACCCGGCGCTGACGCTGAGGCTGATTTCGATTGCCAACAGCGCGTTTTATGCGCGCAATCACACAGAGACGCATTCATGCCTAGAGGCCACATCGCGCCTTGGTCTGGATGCCACCTTGGCAGCCGTAATGAGCTTCAGTCTCTGGCGTGACCGCCGGGCGGATGATCAGATTCAGTCTATCTGGGGGCGCTCCATCGTGTCCGCGCTGGCAGCACGCTACCTCGCCGAACAGCTCTGCCCCGACCAGTCGAGCTTCGTGTTCACTGCGGCGCTGTTGCAGGACATCGGCATGCTGGCCCTGCTGGCGGTTTATCCTCGCGATGCTCAAGAGCTTTACGTCACGGCCCCGCTTTCACACTCACAAATCAGCGATGGCGAACGCACGCGTTTTGGCTGCGACCATCCATCGGTGGGCGGCTGGCTGGCGGCGAGATGGGGGGCACCGGTCTCCCTGGCCCAGGCGATCAGCGACAGTCACGGCGAGATCAGCACCCGGGATGGCATGCACTTGTTATGCCTGCGCCTGTCGGGGCCGATTGCCGATGCATGGATGTCATCCAACCCCAGCCAATCGCTTGCCCTCATCATCCGCAAACTGGAGCCGCTGGACATCACCCCCGCGATCTCACTCAGCGACCTGTTGAACACTGTGCAACACCAGTTGCCACCGCTTGCCGACTTATTCGACCTCACCCTGCCGTCAGCACACGATCATGAGGCGCTGGTCATTCAGGCGCAGCAGCTGCTTTTCCAGCAGACGCTGTCCCTCAACGCCCGTCTGGACGCCCAGCAGCAGGAACTTGAAAACCTGCGCCAACGCCAGACCGAGCTGGAAGAACGCAGCCGCCGGGATACGCTCACCGGGCTTGCCAACCGCGCCTGGCTTGAAGAGCAGCTGCATATGCGCTTTGAGCTGTGCCGGGAGCAGGACCGCACCATGTCGGTGGTGTTTATCGATCTTGACCACTTCAAAAAGCTCAATGATCGCTTCGGCCATCAAACCGGTGACCGGGTGCTTGAGCGCTTCGGCCATGTGCTGGGATCGCTGGTTCGCGAAGGCGATCTCGCCGGGCGTTACGGCGGCGAAGAATTCCTGATCATTCTGCCCGACGAATCCGCTAAAGGCGCGCAGCGCTTCGCCCAGCGTATCGCCAAGCGTCTGGCGGAAACGCCCATGGAGACGATCGATGGGCGCGAGCTTTTCGTCTCCGTGTCGATCGGCATCGCCTGCCTGAGTGACGGCGGTTTTGGCAACGGCCGCGAACTCATCGATGCCGCCGACCAGAGCATGTATTTCATCAAACGCACCGGCCGCGGCGGCATCTCGATGTACGGGCATTAGACGTTGCCTGAAACCCGCGGCGATCCTTGGGACCGCCGCATACCAGGGTCAACGATTCATCGCGTAGGGTAAATACAGCGCAATGTTGGGGAACAGGTGCATCAAGGCCACCGCCACCAGCATCAGTAGAAAGAACGGCAGCGTTGCCTTGGTGATGGTCAAGATATCCTTCCCGGTAAGCCCCTGTATCACAAACAGATTGAAGCCCACGGGCGGAGTAATCTGCGACATCTCGACGACGATCACCAGGTAGATACCAAACCAGATCAGGTCAAAACCAGCGGTTTCCACCAGCGGCATGATGATCGCCGTCACTAGCAAAATCAGTGAAATGCCGTCCAAAAAGCAGCCCATCACCAGTAACAGCACCGTCAGCGCGACCAGCAGCATCGTCGGCGACAGCCCCATCTCACCAATCGCCTGCGCCAGTTTCATCGGCACCTGGGTAAAGCCCATGGCCGAGGTAAGAAACGACGCCCCAGCGATAATAAAAGCAATCATGCACGCCGTGCGCACTGCCGCGAAAAGCGAGTCGTGAAAGATCTCGCGGTTGAAGTGGCCATTACAGCGGGCGATGATCATCGACAGTACGACCCCCACCGCCGCCGCCTCGGTGGGCGACGCCAGGCCGCCGTAAATCGACACGATAATCCCACCGATCAGCAGCAGGATGGGAATTAGCGACCAGGTATTACGCAGCTTTTCGGCAAAGCTCATGCTCGATTCGTCTTCGCCGGTGAGTCCGGCGCGATTTCCCTTGAGCAGTGACCACAGCACCAGATACCCCATGAACAGCGCCAGGATCATGATACCCGGGCCAATCCCCGCCATGAAAAGTCGTGAGATGGATTGCTCGGTCACCACGCCGTAGACGATGAGCACGATAGACGGCGGAATCAGCAGCCCAAGCGTCGAGGCGCTCGCCAGGGTACCAATCGCCATGTTGCTGTCGTAGCCGCGCCGCTCAAGCTCCGGCAGGGTCATCTTGCCTACGGTGGCACAGGTGGCCGCCGACGAACCGCAAACCGCTGCGAACATACCGCTGCCGATAATATTGGTGTGCAGCAAACGTCCGGGGAAACGGTTTAGCCAGGGCGAAAGCCCACGAAACATGTTATCGGCAAGCCCCGAGCGGAACAGTATCTCCCCCATCCAGATAAACATCGGCAACGCGGTTAAGTCCCAGCCGTAGCTGGCCCCCCAAAAATCCGATGCCAACACGGAGCCTGGGTCAAAGGTGCTGAACATGGCCAGCGCCATCCAGGCGGTGCCAATCAGCGCAAAGGCGATCCACACGCCGCTGCCCAACAGCACAAGCAGGGTTAAAGCGGTGACTACGCTAAGTAATAGCACGAGGTGTCTCCAACAAAATGAGGGTCAGGGTTCGTCGCGCTCATCGCGGGCCATTACCTCCCGAAAACGCGAAGGATCCTGGGCCGCAATGCGCAACGCCATCAGCAGCGCCTCAATCAACGCCAAACACAGCAAGGCAACGCTGGTGGCCAGCACGGTTTGCGGGATCCACAATGGAATCGACATAAAACCAGAGGAGACATCGTTATACGCCAGGCTCTCGCGGGCCAACGCAATCAGTCCGTAGCAAAGCAATAGGCTTAGCGTAATGGCAACGATCAAGCCAAATACCTCGAACCACACCCGTAACGCCGAGGGCAAACGTGAAATCAGCAGTGTCATGCGTATATGCGCATGGTGAACGAAGGTATACGCCAACCCCAAGAAGGTAGCGCCCACCAGCAGGTAAGACGCCATTTCAGAGACGCCAGTAATGCTAATGTTTAGCCGTGCGATACCCGCCATCACTAACAGTGCATCGACCATGCGAAAAAACACCTGAAACGCTATCAGCGCGCAAATCGCTATCATGCAAAGCGCAGCCCCCCAAGCGCCCAGCCGATAGAGCTTATCGAATTTGAATGTCATGGATTCGGCCTCTTACGCGCAAAGCGGTGCAAGGGTAGCCCCCTGCACCGCTTGATGGGTGCCTCAATCGTCGAGCTGGTCACGGTAAGACTCAAGCGCTTCCTTGGCTTGGTCATCGGCGCGCGATTCCCAATCAGCGAACAGCTCATCGCCTGCTTCCTGCAACGCTTCAGAGACGGCATCGTTGGGCTCAGCAACGGTAATGCCTTCTTCTTCAAGCTTGGCAAGACTGGCTTCGTTGTCTTCACGGCTCATTTCCCAGCCACGTTCTTCAGCTTTCTCAGCCGCCTCTAACAGCGCTTCCTGGGTATCTTCGTCCAATGCATCAAAGCTGCGCTGGCTGATAAACACGATATTTTTCGGCAGCCACAGGTTGGCATCGGTGTAATGCGAGACATAGTCCCAGGCCGACATTGAGTTGCCCGTGGAGCTTGATGTAATCATGGCATCTACACGGCCAGTGCTAAACGCCGTAGGAATGTCCGACTCTTCCGTTTCGGTAGGGCTGCCACCCAGGTTTTCGATAAACCGTTGGGTATTGATGTTGGGCGCACGCACGCGCAAACCGTCGAACTGCTCTGGATCGCTCAATTCCTCGTCGGTGTATATGCCCTGGGCAGGCCAGGCAACCGCGTAAAGCGGAATCAAACCTTCTTCCTCGAACAGCTCGGTAATCATTGGTTTGGTCGCTTCCCAAAGCGCGTAGGCCTCATCGTAGCCACCAGCAACGCCGGGCAGGGTATCGACCTCAAAAATCGGGTCGTCATTGGAGAGTACCGAGAGGAATACTTCCCCCGCATCGATGGTACCGCGGCGCACCGATGGCTTGATCTCACCGTGGGACACAAGGGAGCCCCCGCTTTGCACGTTGATGGTCAACTCATCATCGGTTGCCTCGGCGACATCTTCGGCAAATTGTTTGGTGTTTTTAGTATGGAAACTGGCATCGCCATAAGGCGTTGCCATTGTCCATTCGGCGGCCTGGGCAGACGCGGCGAGGCTGCACGCTGTGGCTAAAATAAGTGGTGTTGCAATGGACGTACGCATAATCAAAAGCCCTCTTAACGATATTGTGATGTTGCGTCATATTATTGCGAGCTTGACGTAGGCGGTGCTTTTTCATCACCTTTAAGCTATAGCGTAGTGTCGTTGATAATCTTACAGTGCTTGTGCGTCAACCCTTTTTCCACGGCATAACAGCACGATACCCTTGGCGATGCCCAAAACGCCTGGCAGGGACGGCACCCCGTCCATATAGTGAATAGAGATTCGATGACGCGCTAATTCGTCGCTCGACAGGCGCTTGAATAACAACAGGAGGCCCCATGACCCTTCCGCTGCTCAACTGCGATATGGGCGAGAGTTTTGGCAACTGGTCGATCGGCCTGGACGACGAGGTCATGCCCCATGTCGACTGCGCCAACATCGCCTGCGGCTATCACGCCTCCGACCCGCACGTCATGCGCCGAACGGTCAGGCTGGCGGCCAAGCACAAGGTGCGTATCGGCGCGCACCCGGGCTACCCGGATTTGATGGGATTCGGCCGCCGCTCCATGGCCTGTTCGCCCGGCGAAGTCGAGGATATGGTGCTCTATCAAATGGGCGCCCTGGCGGGTATCTGCCAGGCGGAGGGCACCCAGCTCAGCTATGTCAAACCCCACGGTGCCATGTACAACGATATGGCCGCCAACCCGGCGCTGCTCGAAGGGGTAATGCGCGCGGTGCGCGCCTTCGATGCCCGTCTGCCGCTGATGGTGATGGCCACCGCCAGCCCTGAACCCCATCGCGAGCTGGCCGACAAGCTGGGCCTCACCATCTGGTTTGAAACCTTTGCCGACCGCGCCTATGAAGCCAACGGCTACCTGGCCTCGCGGCGGCTTCCCGACGCCGTTCACCACGACCAGACCACCATCGTTGACCAGGCTGTCATGCTGGCCAAGGGCGAGCCGCTCACGGCCCGCGACGGCACCTCGCTAGCCTTGCCCTGCGACACGCTCTGCGTGCACGGCGACAACCCCGAATCGGTAGCCGCAGTGCGCGCCATTCGCGAGGCGTTCAACGACCTGGAGTCGGCGTGAAACGACGTATTGAAAAACGATGCATTGAAACCGCGGGGATGGAAGCCTTGATGGTGCGCCTGTTCGATACCATCGACGTTTCCAACATGGCCTGGATTCTGGCCGCCGACCATGCGCTGCGCGATGCCTTTGGCGAGGCGCTGGTCGACCTGCTGCCGTCCTACACCACGCTATTGCTGCACTACGACTGCCGCCAGCTCAGCCACGCCGTCGCCCGGGCACGCGTTCAAGACGCCCTGGCCGACCTGTCGCCCGCCGATACCCAGCAAGGCCAACGCCATGACATTCCCGTGTGGTACGACGAGAGCGTCGGGCCGGACCTTGCGCGGGTGGCCAAGCGCGCGGGCATGAGCATCGCCGAGCTGATAGAACAACATTGCCAGGACGAGTACTGCGTGTTCGCGCTGGGATTTGCGCCGGGTTACGGGTTCATGGGGTTGGTGGATGACGCCATCGCCACCCCGCGCCTGACGACGCCAAGGCGGCACGTCGCCGCAGGCAGCGTGGGCATCGCCGATCGCCAAACGGCGATTTACCCGCTGCCCTCGCCCGGCGGCTGGAACCTGCTGGGGCGCACCGCCGTGCCGCTATTTGAACACGCAAAACGCGGCGAGCCGTTACTGCGCCCCGGCGATAGCGTGCGCTTTCGGTCGATTTCCCGCGCCGAGTTCGAGGACCAGGGCGGCGATACCACGCCCATGGAGGAACGCCCGTGAGCCAGGCCACATTGGAGATCAAACAAGCGGGCCCGCTGGCGCTGATTCAGGATGCCGGTCGCTTTGGCGTCGGCCATCTGGGCGTGACCCAGGGCGGCGCCGCCGACTGGATCGCGTTTTACTGGGCCAACTGGCTATTGGGCAACCCGCTGAACAGCGCGGCGCTGGAAATCGTCATGGGCGGCGGCCTGACGCTCGTCGCCCACGGCGATGTCCGGCTGGCGCTCACCGGCGCCGATTTAGCCGCGACCGTGGATGGCCAACCGCTGGCGCCGAACGCCAGCTTTACCCTGCGCGCAGGGCATCAGCTGGTGTTTCAGCAGCCACGTCACGGTTTGCGAGCCTATCTGGCGTTTCCCGGCGGGCTCAACGCCCCCGAAGTACTGGGCAGCCGCACCTGCACCGCGCGTGAACAGCTGGGGGGCCTCAACGAAGACGGACAGCCACTCAAGGCGGGCGAGCGTTTAACCTGGCAGGGCAACGACCATTCCTCGCGCACGCTGCCTGATGGGGTTGGGCCGGTGATGCCGACGCCCGGCTGCCGCCTGCCCGTGGTACTGGGCTCCCAGGTCGCCAGCTTTTCCGGCCGCAGCCTTTATCAAGCATTCAACACGCCCTGGCAGGTCGATAACCGCGCCGACCGCATGGGGGTGCGGTTAACCGGCCCGGTGCTCAGCGGTACCCTGACCGGCATTGTTTCGGAAGGCATACCGCTGGGGGCGGTGCAGGTGCCCCCGGACGGTCAGCCCATCGTGTTGATGAACGACCGCCAGACCATTGGCGGCTACCCGCGCCTGGGGGCATTGACGCCGAGCGCCTGCGCGGCGCTGGCGCAATGCCTGCCCGGCACCGAGGTATGGCTGACGCCGGTCAGCGCCAGCCACGCCCAGGCCGACTACCGTCGGCAACACGCCCAGTGGGCGGCCACCTAGGCAGCGCTGACCGCATTAAGGGGCATGGCAGGCCCGAAGTGCTCGTAGTGGCGGTGCGAGTCCGCCACGCCCAGCTGCTTCAGCGCCTGCTCGACGGCTTCCATCATGCCGTGGGGGCCGACAAAGTAGCAATGCGCGCCTTCGGGTAAATAGTCGGCTAATAGCGCCTGATTAATGCGCCCTTGATGATCGCCCTCAGCGCTTTGTTCAAATACGGTGACCAGTTTGAACTGTTCTGGGTAAGCCTTTTCAAGCGCGCGCAGTTCATCGGCGAACGCCCAATACTCAGGGGCTTGTGCCGCGTGCAGATAAACCACCCGGCGCCCTTGACCAAGTGCTTGTTTGGCCATCGGCAACAGCGGGGTCTGGCCCACACCGCCGCTGATCAACATCAGCGGGGCGTCGCCGGGTATCAACGTCATCTCGCCCGCCGGGGGAAGCAGCTCGACCACCCCACCATTGGCTAGCTGGTCGTGGAAATAACGACTGACGCGACCGTCGCTTTCGCGCTTGATAGACAGCCGATAGGCCCGACCGTTGGGCGTTGCTGATAAACTGTAGTGGCGATGTACCGGCTCGTCGTCGATGGTCACCTTGACGCCGATGTATTGACCGGGGGCATGCGCCGCCACCGGGCCACCATCTTCGGGCTCCAGGATAAACGAGCGAATTACCGCGCTTTCCTGCTGACTATCCGCCACATGGAAGCGCCGCGTGCCGCGCCAGCCACCCTCACGTTGTTCAAATTCCTGGTAGCGTTTTTCTTCCAGGTCGATCAGCAGGTCGGCTAATTCCTGGTACAGCGCGCTCCATGCATCGGCGATTTCAGGGGTGACGGCGTCGCCCAATACCTCGCCGATCGCCATCATCAGGCACTCGCCGACAATCGGGTATTGATAGGGCTCGATGCCCAGCGACACGTGCTTATTGACGACCGTTTCCAGCGTTTGGCGCGCTTTGGCCGGGTCCTGGCGAATCCCCACGTAGGCCAATACTGCCCCCGCCAACGCCCGCGGCTGGGCTCCATTTTGCTGGTGAACCTGATTGAACAGTGGCTTCACGCTCGGGTAGCGCTCAAACATCAGCGGGTAAAAACGCTGGGTGATGGTATTCAAGTGTTCCGCCACGACGGGAGCGGTGGCGGCAATTAACGCTTCTTGGTCTTGAGTCAGCATGGTGAGCCTCGCGGATTGGGTGATACGACATGTCTTCTTATTAAAGTAGTATCTATAATACATCTTTAAACATGGCCGCCAATCCACAGCGACAATCTGCCACAGCGCTCCACCCACCGGCGCTGAAGTGCGTCTTGGACGCGCTTCGCCTTGGCCCCGATTCACCGTACAATGATGGTTTGAGCCATTCGACCCGCGCGGACTGCTTATGCACCTGACCAGTTTTACCGATTACTCCATTCGCGTGCTGCTGTACCTGGCGGTGAAAGGCGAGGAGCGCGCGACGATCGACGAAATCGCCTCGACCTATAACGTCTCGCGCCATCACGTGATGAAGATCGTCCAGGAGCTCAATCAAAAAGGCTATCTCACCGCCCTCCGCGGCAAAAACGGCGGCCTGTGGCTAAAGCGCGACCCAGCCACTATCCGGCTGGGCGCGCTGGTACGCGATACCGAGCCTGAGTTTGGCCTGGTGGAGTGCTTTCGCGATAAAAACGCCTGCGTGATTACCCCCGCCTGCCGTCTTCCGCCGGTGCTCAACGATGCCCTGGAGGCGTTTTTTGCAGTGCTGGACCGCTACACCCTGGCAGACTTGCTGGAAGAGCGACTGCCTCAGCTACGCCAGCTGCTGCGCATCCCTACGCTGGACGTAACGGCCTAGCCAACCCTGAGCGACAAAACGCAGCGACAAAAAAAGGGCGCTGCCTGATGGCAGCGCCCTTGTCGATCACGGGGTCACTTAGACGATGAAGTCAAAGCGGTCCGCGTTCATTACTTTGGTCCAGGCGGCGACGAAGTCTTTAACGAACTTCTCGGCGTTGTCGTCCTGGGCGTAGACTTCCGCGTAGGAGCGCAGCAGCGAGTTGGACCCGAACACTAGGTCAACGCGCGAGGCGGTCCACTTGACGGCGTCGGTTTGACGGTCGCGGATTTCGTAGGCGTTGTTGCCCGCTGGCTTCCAGGCGTTACCCATATCGGTCAGGTTGACGAAAAAGTCGTTGGTCAACTGGCCTTCGCGGTCGGTGAAGACGCCGTGCTTGGTGCCACCGTGGTTGGTGCCAAGGACACGCATACCGCCGACCAGTACGGTCAGTTCCGGACCGGTCAGCCCCATCAACTGGGCGCGATCAAGCAGCATTTCTTCCGGCTTCACCACGTAGTCTTTCTTCTGCCAGTTGCGGAAACCATCGGCCAGCGGCTCAAGCGGCGCAAAGGAATCGGCATCGGTCATCTCGTCGGTCGCGTCGCCGCGTCCTGGCGTGAAGGGCACAAGGATCTCGTAACCGGCGGCTTTGGCCGCTTTCTCGATACCTACGCTGCCGCCCAGCACGATCACGTCGGCAATGCTGGCACCTGACGCAGCAGAGATTTTTTCGTACACCGCCAGTACCTTGGCCAGACGCTCGGGCTCGTTACCCGCCCAGTCTTTCTGGGGCGCCAGGCGGATGCGGGCACCATTGGCGCCACCGCGCATGTCAGAGCCGCGATAGGTACGCGCGCTGTCCCAGGCGGTGGTGATCATGTCACTGGTGCTCAGACCGCTTTCCGCAATCTGCTTTTTGACTTTCTCGATGGAGTAATCGGTGTTACCCGCCGGAATCGGATCCTGCCAAATCAGGTCTTCGTCGGGCACTTCCGGGCCGATGTAGCGCGACTTGGGTCCCAGATCGCGGTGGGTCAGCTTGAACCACGCCTTGGCGAAAGTCTGCTTGAAGTACTCCGGGTCGGCCATGAACTTTTCACAGTATGACCGGTAGGTCGGATCCATTTTCATCGCCATGTCCGCATCGGTCATGATCGGATTGTGGCGGATGGACGGATCGCTGGCATCGACCGGCTTGTCTTCTTCCTTGATGTCGATCGGCTCCCACTGGTTTGCACCGGCAGGGCTTTTCTTGAGTTCCCACTCGTAGCCAAATAAAAGGTCAAAGTACCCCATATCGAACTGGGTCGGGTTGGTCGTCCAGGCCCCTTCGATACCGGAGGTGACGGCGTTGCTCGCCTTACCGTCCATGTGCGGGTTGTTCCAGCCGAAGCCCTGGCTCTCGACGTCAGAGGCTTCCGGCTCGGCGCTCAGCGCAGCCGCATCGCCGTTACCGTGGCACTTGCCTACGGTGTGACCACCGGCGGTCAAGGCGGCGGTTTCTTCGTCGTTCATCGCCATACGGGCGAAGGTTTCACGAATGTGCTGACCGGTTTTCAGCGGATCGGGCTGGCCGTTGACGCCTTCGGGGTTAACGTAGATAAGCCCCATCTGGACGGCCGCCAGCGGATTTTCCATGGTGTCGGGCTGATCGACATCGTCGTAACGTTCGTCGGAAGGTGCCAGCCACTCTTTCTCATCGCCCCAATAGATGTCTTTTTCCGGCTCCCAGATATCGACGCGACCGAAGGAGAACCCGTAGGCCGGAAGCCCCATGGATTCGTAGGCAACCGTACCTGCAAGAATGAACAGGTCGGCCCAGCTGAGTTTGTTGCCGTACTTTTTCTTGATCGGCCACAGCAGACGACGGGCCTTATCAAGACTGGTGTTATCCGGCCAGGAGTTCAGCGGCGCAAAACGCTGATTACCGGTGCCAGCGCCGCCACGACCGTCGGCAATGCGGTAAGTGCCCGCGGCGTGCCAGGCCAGACGGATCATCAGGCCGCCGTAATGCCCCCAGTCGGCCGGCCACCAGGGCTGGCTGTCGGTCATTAGCGCGTGGACGTCCTGCTTCAGCGCATCGAAGTCGAGCTTTCTGACTTCTTCCCGATAGTTGAAGTCGGGGCCCATCGGGTCAGATTTGCGGTCTTGCTGATGCAGGATATCCAGGTTGATACCCTCCGGCCACCAATCCCTATTTGAGGTGCCTGCGGAGGTGTTGCCACCGTGCATTACCGGACATTTGCCGCTCATATTTCTCTCCCCTCAATTGCTTTCGTCGCTGGCAAGTACCAGCGCGACCATCGGCGGGTGCTCGCTAGCCTTGGGTGACCCCGCGAACACCACATTTTTCTATTTAATGTTTTAGACCACTATCACCATAGTCTCAATTTGCATTTAATCACTGATTTAATAGCTTGGACCTATAAGCAATACGGTTCACCCGTCAGGCACGCCCGATTAGCGGTTGACCGTAAACTCTTCAGTGTCGATATCGGCCTGCTGAGCGTCGCTATAGCGTCCACCTGCAACTTGCTCAGGCGTCAACATGGCAGTCAGCTGTTGGCAGGTCGCGGCATCCAGGTAATGCGTTTCGGCCGACAGGTTATCGCGCATATGGGCAATCGACGTGGACCCGGGGATCGGAATGACATCGGCGCCCTGGGCATTGACCCAGGCCAGCGCCAGCTGGGCAGAGGTGACGCCCAGACGCTTGGCGAGCCGAATGACGTCATCGAGCAAGCGTCGGTTATGAGCAAAATTGTCGGTACTGAAGCGCGGCATCTGACGGCGCATATCGCCCTCAGGCAAGCGCGCCGAGTCACTGATCGCCTCGGCCAAGAACCCACGCCCCAGCGGGCTGAACGCCACCAGCGCCGAACCCGTCTCCCGGCAGGCCTCGAGCAGGGCAATCTCAGGGTTGCGCGTCCACAGCGAGTATTCGGACTGCACGGCCGCAATGGGGTATTCCGTCACCGCGCGGCGCAGCGTCGCCGCGGAAATTTCGGAAAGCCCCACGCCGCCGATCTTGCCGGCCTCCACCAGGCGGCCCAGCGCCCCGACGCTCTCCTCGATCGGCACCCGACGGTCGAGGCGGTGCAGGTAATAGATGTCGATATGATCGGTTTGCAGACGTTTCAGGCTGGCATCGCACTGGCGACGTAGCGTGTCGGGGTGCCCATCGATCACCCGCTTGGCTGAGGCGGGGTCAATCGCCATGCCACACTTGCTGGCCAGCAGCACCTGCTCACGTTTGCCCTTCAGCGCGCGGCCGAGCAGCGTTTCGTTGGCGGTGTCGCCGTAGAGCGTGGCGGTATCAAAGTGGCGATAGCCCATATCGAACGCGGCATCGAGGGCGCGCAGCGCGTCCGGCTCGGGCACTTGCTGACCGTAGCCGTGGGACAGGTTCATACAGCCAAGCCCGATCGAAGGGGCTTGGACGGCGCGAAGGCGTTGAAGAAGACTCGACATAGCAATTCCCGTGTTTATCCCGCTACCGTTTTATAACGTTTCACCGCCAAACTGCAACGCGGCCAAATGGCGATAGAGCGTACTGGTCGTGATCAGCTCGTGGTGCGTCCCCGCCGCCACTAACCGGCCGCCGTCGAGCACCAGCAGGCGATCCGCGGCGATCACCGTGGCCAGCCGGTGGGCAATCACGATGCTGGTGCGCCCGACCATCAGCCGGTCCAGCGCCTGCTGAACAAGGCGCTCGCTTTCCGCATCCAGCGCGCTGGTGGCTTCATCCAGCAACAGCACGGCAGGATCTTTCAGCAGCGCCCGGGCGATGGCGAGGCGCTGGCGTTGACCGCCGGAAAGCTGCACGCCTCCCGGGCCGAGGGGCGTCTCGAAACCTTGCGGAAGTGCGTCGATAAAGTCCAGTGCACTGGCATCCTTTGCCGCCATGCGCAGTTTTTCGCTGCTCGCCAGAGGGTCACCGTAGCGCAGATTCTCGGCCACCGTGCCGCTGAACAGCACCGGCGCCTGCGCCACCAGCCCCATGACGCTGCGCAAGGCCGCCAGGTCCAGGGTGCGAATATCGTGGCCATCCAAGGTGATTTGCCCGTGATCTGGATCGTAAAAACGCAGCAACAGGGCCAATAAGGTGCTTTTGCCCGCCCCCGAGGGCCCTACAATGGCCACTCGTTCGCCCGGCTGAATATGCAGGTCAAAATCAACCAGCGCCGGGGTTTCCCGGCCAGGGTAGGTGAAGCTGACGTTCTCCAGCGCAATATCACCCTGCGATGGCCTGGGTAGATCTTGCGGCTGCGCGGGCGACTGGATAGTGGGCTGGGTATCGAGCAGTTCCAGCAGGCGTTCCGCCGCCCCCGCCGCACGCTGCACGTCGCCTGCTACTTCGGCCAAGGTGGCAATCGCCCCTGCCGCCAGCACGGCGTAGAAAATAAACGCCGACAGCTCTCCTGGGCTCATGGTGCCGTCCAACACCGCCTGACCGCCCTGCCAGAGCATCAAGCCCACGGCGGTGAATACCACCAGCATGGCGATGCCCGTCAACCAGGCGCGCTGCTGGGTGCGCTCCACGGCGGAGCCAAACGCCTGCTCCACGCGTTGGCCATAATGGGCTTGATCCACCGGCTCGTGGGTAAACGCCTGAACCGTCTGGATGCCGCTCAGTGCCTCTTCGGCATAGCGGCCAAGCTCGGCGACCCGGTCCTGACTGGTGCGCGACAGCCGCCTGACCCGGCGGCCATACCACACGATGGGCAACAGCGTCGCCGGAATCCCGATCAGCACCATCGCCGACAGCCACGGCTGGGTCACCAGCATGAGCACCACGGCCCCCACCAGCATCACCAGGTTGCGCAGCGCCAGCGATACCGACGAGCCGAACAGGCTTTGCAGAACGCTGGTATCTGCGGTTAGACGCGAAGCGATTTCCCCGGCGGCGCGGCCGTCGCTCGCGCTCTCGAAGAAGCTCGGCTCCAGGGTGAGTAAATGATCAAACACCCGCTGTCGCAGATCGGCCGCCAACCGCTCGCCGATCCAGGTCACTTGGTAGTAGCGCAGCGCGGACGCCAGCGCCAGCACCGTTACCACAGCCAGCATCAAGCCAAGCGTCCGGGCCAGCGCTTGATCGCTCGCCGCCAGAAAGCCGCGGTCGATGACCAGTCGCAGCCCGTGACCCAGCAGCAGAACACTCCCCGACGCCAACAGCAGCGCCAGCCCCGCCAGGGCCAACCTCACACGATAGGGGCGAAGCAATCCCAGCAGGCGCAGCAGCACACGGGGATCAGGACGTTGATTCATAGTAGCGAGTGCTCAACAGAGAAGCGGTTAACGACCATGGTAGGCGTGTCGATGGCATGCACACCACTAAAAAGCCCGCGATGGTTCGCGGGCTAGGTACTTGATGGCTATCTGCGTAAGTCGGCCTATTCGACCAACGGCAATAGCGAGTTGATGCTGTCGCGGGCGTCGCCGTAGAACATGCGGCTGTTGTCCTTGAAGAACAGCGGGTTCTCGATACCCGAGTAGCCAGTGCCCTGGCCGCGCTTGCAGATAAACACCTGCTTGGCTTCCCAGACCTTCAATACCGGCATGCCGGCGATCGGGCTGTTGGGGTCTTCCTCGGCGGCCGGGTTCACAATGTCGTTGGAACCAATCACGATCACCACATCGGTCGAAGCGAAATCATCATTGATTTCGTCCATCTCCAGCACGATATCGTAGGGCACCTTGGCCTCGGCGAGCAGCACGTTCATGTGCCCCGGCAAACGCCCCGCCACCGGGTGGATACCAAAGCGCACTTCTTTACCCGCCGCGCGCAGCTTGCGTACCAGGTCGCTCACTGCACTCTGTGCCTGGGCCACCGCCATGCCGTAACCCGGTACGATGATCACGCTGTCGGCGTCGTTCAAGGCGCTTGCCACACCGCCGGCATCGATCGCCACCTGCTCGCCTTCGATCTCGGCGGCCGGCCCACTGCTGCCGCCAAAGCCGCCCAGAATGACGCTCACAAAGTTACGGTTCATCGCCTTACACATGATGTAGGAGAGAATCGCACCGGAAGAGCCGACCAGCGCGCCGGTGACGATCAGCAGGTCGTTCGACAGCGTAAAGCCGACGGCCGCCGCCGCCCAGCCGGAGTAGCTGTTAAGCATGGAGACCACGACCGGCATATCCGCCCCGCCGATGCCCATGATCAGGTGATAGCCGATAAAGAACGAAAGCGCCGCCAGCAGGATCAGCGTCCAGAAGCCCGCGCCGTTGAGGTACAGAATCGCCAGCAGCAGCGACACCGCGGCCGCCCCGGCGTTGAGCATATGCCCGCCAGGCAGCTGGCGGGGTTTGCCATCGACCTTGCCCGCTAGCTTACCGAAGGCGACGACCGAGCCAGTGAAGGTGACCGCGCCGATAAAGATGGCGAACACCACCTCGATTTGCAGGAACATCAGCTCGTCAGGCGCTTTCGTAGCAACCAGCGCTGCAAAGGCGGAAAACTGCTCCATGGAGGCGTCCGCTGCCTGCGCCGCCATTACCCGGCGGCGCTCCAGGTCCGCGCTCCAGGCGACGAACACCGCCGCCAGGCCGACAAAGCTGTGCAGGGCGGCCACCAGCTGGGGCATTTCGGTCATCTCGACCTTGCCCGCCAGGTAAACGCCGATGCCGGCGCCGATGATCATCATCGGGATCAGCCACCAGTAGCCACCGATTCCTGGACCAAAGGCGGTAAAGAAGACCGCAACCGCCATGCCGACGATGCCGTACCACACCGCTCGCTTGGCTTTTTCCTGGTTACTTAATCCCCCCAACGAGAGGATGAACAAAACGCTCGCCGCGATCGCCGCAGCAGATACGAATCCTTGACCTAACATATCGTTTCTCCGCTGCTTAGGATTTTTGGAACATGGCAAGCATCCGGCGTGTCACCAGGAAGCCACCCACAATATTGATGGACGCAATCAGCACTGATATCGCGGCTAATATGCCCACGATCACGCTACTCGTGCCGATCTGCAAAATCGCCCCGAGAATGATGATGCCCGAAATCGCATTGGTCACGGCCATCAAGGGCGTGTGCAACGAATGACTGACGTTCCAGATCACCTGGAAGCCGATGAAGCAGGCCAGCACGAACACGATGAAATGCTGCATGAATGAAGTCGGCGCCACCTGGCCGAGCAGCAGCATCAGCGCGCCCCCTGCGGCCAACAAACCCACCTGACGCTTGGTTTGCGCCTTGAACGCCGCGTGCTCGGCGGCCTTTCTCTCCTCCGGCGTGGGCTCCTTCTCTTTCTTCTTGGGTTTGGCCGCGCCAATCGCTTTCACTTTGGGCGGCGGTGGCGGGAAGGTGATCTCGCCTTGATGCGTCACGGTGGCACCACGGATCACATCGTCGTCCATGTTGTGGTTGATCACGCCGTCTTTTTCAGGCGTTAGATCGGTCAACATGTGGCGGATGTTGGTGGCGTAAAGCAGCGACGACTGGGTGGCCATGCGCGAGGGAAAATCGGTGTAGCCCACCACGATCACGCCGTTATCGGTCACCACCCGCTCGTCCGGCTGGGTCAGGTCGCAGTTGCCGCCCTTCTCGGCCGCCAGGTCGATAATCACCGAGCCGGGTTTCATCTCGGCGACCATGTCCTCGAGCCACAGCTTGGGGGCAGGCTTGCCGGGAATCAGCGCGGTGGTGATGACGATATCCACCTCCGGCGCCTGCTCACGGAAACAGGCAAGCTGCTTCTCGCGGAACTCAGGGCTCGAAGGCGCCGCGTAACCGCCGCTTTCGGAACCGTCCTGGCTTTCATCAAAATCGAGGAACAGGAACTCGGCGCCCATGGATTCGATCTGTTCGGACACCTCGGGGCGCACGTCGAAGGCGCGCACTACGGCGCCCAGGCTGGTTGCCGTGCCAATCGCGGCCAGGCCTGCCACGCCGGCGCCGACCACCAGCACCTTGGCGGGCGGTACCTTGCCGGCGGCGGTGACCTGCCCGGTGAAGAAGCGGCCAAAGTTGTTGCCCGCCTCGATCACCGCACGATAGCCCGCGATATTGGCCATGGACGACAGCGCGTCCATTTTCTGGGCCCGTGAAATGCGCGGCACCATGTCCATCGCCACCACGGTGGCACCCTGGGCCTTGCAGGCCTCCAGCAGCGCCTCGTTTTGCGCCGGCCAGAAGAAGGTGATCAGGGTCTGGCCTTCGCGCAGTAGCTTCACTTCCGCGTCGGATGGTTCGCGGACTTTAATGACCACCTCGGCGTCGCGCCAGAGCGCTTCGGCGCCGTCCACCACGCTGACACCCGCGTTGCGATAAGCATCGTCATTAAAGCCCGCCGCCTCACCGGCGCCGGCTTCAATCAGGCACTCGTGGCCCAATTTCTGGATATGTTGGGCGCTCTCAGGCGTGAGCGCGACGCGCGCTTCACCCCGGGCACTTTCCTTCGGTGCGCCTATTTTCACTCTCGCTCTCCCCATCTAGGAAACGACATTGCGCTGCGGCGTCCACCCAGCCGCAGCACTCACATTTTAAAAGGTAGGCATGCTCAACCTAATATGGAACCTTACCAGATCGTTTAACCTTTTTTAGCCAGTCAACGCAGCGAGATTAAACTATTGATTCAACCCAAGCGCTGCGTGGACACCAAAATTGGAGGCTGGCAGGGTGCGATGGCGCCCCCATAGAGCGGTGCCATGGGGGTATCCAGCCACCGGGGCAGCGAGGCGCCCCGGCCTTCATGTATGAATCGCCGTTAGCACTCGATGGCGTTGACGGCGAGGCCGCCCTTTGAGGTTTCTTTGTACTTATCCAGCATGTCTTTTCCGGTATCGCGCATGGTACGGATGACTTTATCCAGCGATATGAAGTGCGTGCCATCCCCGTGCAGGGCCATCTGAGCGGCATTGATCGCCTTGATAGTGGCAATCGCATTGCGCTCGATACAGGGCACCTGCACCAGCCCACCCACGGGGTCGCAGGTCAGGCCCAGGTTATGTTCCAGGCCGATTTCGGCGGCATGCTCTACCTGTTCCGGCGTGCCGCCCATGACATCCGCCAGACCGGCGGCCGCCATGGCACACGCCGAGCCCACCTCTCCCTGGCAGCCCACTTCGGCGCCGGAGATCGAGGCATTTTTCTTACAGAGGATGCCAATGGCGCCAGCCGCCAGCAGGAAATCCACGACGTTTTTCTCGCAGGCATTGGCCTGGAACTTCATGTAGTAGTGCAGGACGGCGGGGATGATACCCGCGGCGCCGTTGGTGGGGGCCGTGACCATGCGCCCGCCCGCGGCGTTTTCTTCGTTAACGGCAAGAGCAAAGATATTCACCCACTCCATGGCGGAAAACGTCGAGGCGATCAGGCATTCATTCTGCTCCGCCGCCTGAAGCCGCTGATGAAGTAGCTTGGCACGGCGCTTGACGTTCAAGCCGCCTGGCAACACCCCTTCATGTATCAGCCCATTGTCGATGCACTCGCACATGACCTGCCAGATGCGCCACAGCTCGTCTCTGACCTCTTCTTCTGTCCGCCAGACTTTTTCGTTCTCGAGCATCAGCCGGCTGACGCTCAGCTGATCTTTCTTGCATAGCGCCAGGAGCTCTTCCGCGGTGTCGAAGTTGTACGGCAGGGTGACGCCCCCCAGGTCGTCCAGCGGCATATCCACCTGGGCCTGTTCGACGACAAAGCCGCCGCCCACCGAATAATAGGTGTTTTCATAGACCAATTGGCCCTGATGCGTAAAAGCCGCCAGCGTCATGGCATTAGGGTGGTGAGGCAAACTCTCTTCATGAAAATAGAGATCATTCGTCCAGTCGAAATGGACGTCTTTTTGGCGACCCAGCGGCAAGCACTGGCTTTCTTTCAGTGCCCGGATGGCGGGATCAATGATCGAGGGGTCGATCATGTCAGGACGCTCCCCCATCAGCCCCATGATGATCGCGTGATCGGTGGCATGCCCGACCCCCGTCGCGGATAGCGACCCGTAAAGATGCACTTCCAGACGCTCCACCTGATCAAGCAGGCGGTGTTCGCGCAGCGTGGCGACATAGTTGAACGCCGCCTGCATGGGTCCGACGGTATGGGAACTGGAGGGGCCTACACCAATCTTGAAAAGGTCGAAGACACTGATAGGCATGGGAACACCTCTTATCGTATAAACAGGTAACCTCAGGCATTGCCTGAAACGTTGTATGATTTATTGAATGTTGACGTAATAATAACGACGTTTTAAGTCGTTGAGCCTAGTGGCGTTTTATAGTTATTGATGAATCTTTATAGCCAAGCAAAGGGTTACGTTACGCTAGCCAGAGTCGGTTAGCGGTCGCCGTAACCCGATATTTAAAACGCGCTAATCGTCAGCGCTTATCCATCAATGAAGGCTGACAGGGCATTAATTACTGAACACGACCGTACGCCCTGCGTAAAAAAACACGCGGCGTTCCAAATGATAGCTGATCGCCCTGGCCAGGGTGAGACATTCGATATCACGCCCCTTGGCGACCAGATCCTCGGGATAATGGGTGTGGTCCACGGGCTCGACGCCCTGTGCAATAATCGGCCCTTCGTCGAGGTCGTTATTGATGTAGTGCGCCGTGGCGCCAACCAGCTTGACCCCTTTCTCGTAGGCCTGATGATAGGGCTTGGCGCCCTTGAAGCCCGGCAGCAGCGAATGATGAATATTGATCGCCCGGCCGGCCAGCAGCTCGCACATGGCAGGCGACAGCACCTGCATGTACCTTGCCAGCACCACCAGCTCGGCGTCGGTTTCCGCGATGATGTCGCGTACCTGGGCTTCCTGCTGCAGCTTGGTATCGGGGCTGATGGGCAGATAGTGATACGGCAGGCCGTGCCATGCGGCCAGCGACTCAAGATCCGGATGGTTGGAAATGACCGCACGGATATCGATGGGCAACTGCCCGGTGCGATAACGGTAGAGCAGATCATTCAGGCAGTGGTCCGCCTTCGAGACAAGAATCACGGTGCCCGTGCGCTTGCCGGGCGGCGTCAACTCGAACTGCATATCGAACTCGCTCGCCCGCGTTTCGAAATCCGTCTGAAAAAGCGTCTCGTCAAACGCGTCTCGCTCCGGACGGAACTCGGCGCGAATGAAGAAGCGCCCGCCGAGCCGGTCGTCGAAAGAGTTGAGTTCGGTGATGTAGCACGCCTGCTCTTTGAGAAAGCGCGTGACGACATCCACCGTGCCCAGACGGCTCGGGCATTGGGCGGCAAGTATCCAGGTATCACTCATTCGGCTCATGGTGCATGCACTCGGTTAGCGGCAGATGGTAGCGGCCGGAACACGGTTCCGGCCGGCCCGCTTATTGTTGTACGTTGATGTCGTATTCTGCCCCGGCATCCAGCAACCAGCGGTAGCAGTAGTCGGCAAAGCTACGCCGGATCACCAGCTCCCAGCGATCCTCACTGGGACGGCGAATGATGGTGGTCGCCTTGGCGAAGACCGTCGTGACGCCCTTGCCCACCGGGAAGTGGCTGGGATGCACGTCATAGATCACCGTTTTCATCAGCAGCTCGCGCGCCGCTTCGCCGGACAGCTCGACCAGGGTCTGGCCGCCGCTGACGTCGCTGATCGCAAAGTGGGCGCTGCCCAAATGCTCGCGCAGCTTGGTCTCAAGCGGGAATTCCTCGCCGCCGGGCACGATCACCAGCCACTCGTCCGGGGAAAGCCACTGAATGGAGCGCTCACCGCTTGCGTCCTGCACCAGCGTCTGAGGCTCGCCGGGCAGGTTGAGCCCCAGCACGTCGCGCACCGCCTCGTCGAGCACGATGGCGCCCCCACGCAGGATCAGATGCCCAAGCATCGCCCGCTCGCGAAGCTGGAGCCGGCTGGCGCCACCGCCCCGTGGGGCGCCGCTGTGGCGGTAGCTGTAGGCCAGCGGAGACTCTACCGGGATAGCGGTCTCGGTACGGGTATCGAAGGTGGCCGCGTTAGACATTTTGGCGCTCTCCCTTGGGGTCGTAGAAAATGGTGCTGACGATTTCAGCCTCATGGGTTTGTCCATCCGCCATGGGCAGGTAGACCGTCTCGCCCAGCTTCTGATGGCCACCCTTGACCACCGCCAGCGCAAACCCTGAGTCCAGGACCGGGCTGTAGTAGCTGGAGGTCACGTGGCCCACCATCGGCATGGGGATCGCGTGCTTAGGATCGAACACGATCTGGGCACCCTCTTCGAGGACCACCTTGGGGTCCTTGGGCTTGAGGCCCACCAGCTGCTTGCGGTTCTCGCGCTTGGTGTCGGAGCGCGTTAGGGCGCGCTTGCCGATCCAGGAGTAGGGCTTGTCGTAGCCGACCGCCCACTGCATGCCTAAGTCTTCCGGCGTGACCGAGCCGTCGGTTTCCTGCCCCACGATGATGAAGCCCTTTTCCGCACGCAGGACGTGCATGGTCTCGGTGCCATAGGGCGTCAGGTCATACTTCTCGCCGTGCTTGAACAGGGTCTGCCACACGTGCATCGCGTAGTTGGCCTGAACGTTGATCTCAAACGTCAGCTCGCCGGTAAAGGAGATACGAAAGACCCGTGCAGGGACCCCCGCCACTGTCCCGGAACGCCAGTCCATGAACTTGAAGCTATCGCGATCGAGGTCGATATCCGTGATCTCACCGAGCAGCTTGCGCGCGTCGGGCCCGGTGACCGTCATGGTCGCCCAGTGGTCGGTCACCGACGAGAAATACACGTCCAGTTCAGGCCATTCGGTCTGATGCCACAGCTCCAGCCATTCGAGGATCGCCGCGGCGCCCCCGGTGGTGGTGGTCATCAAAAAGTGGTTGTCGGCGAGACAGCTGGTCACACCGTCGTCGGTGACCATGCCGTCGTCCTTGCACATCAGGCCGTAACGGCAGCGGCCAACGGCCAGCTTTTCCCACTTGTTGGTATACACCCGCGCCAGGAATTCACGCGCGTCAGGCCCTTGGATGTCGATCTTGCCAAGCGTCGAGGCATCGAGAATACCGACCTTCTCACGCACCGCCAGGCACTCGCGGGCCACCGCTTCGTGCATGGTTTCGGTCTTGCCGTTCACCTTCTGCGGGTAGTACCAGGGACGCTTCCACTGACCGACGTCCTCGAACTCGGCGCCACGCTCCACGTGCCACTGGTGCAGCGCGGTGTAGCGTTCAGGGTCGAACAGCTCACGACAGTGGCGACCCACAATGGCACCGAAGGTGACCGGGGTGTAGTTGGGACGGAACACCGTGGTGCCCACCTCGGGAATGGAGCGACCCAGGCAGCGGGCGGCAATTGCCATGCCGTTGATGTTGCCAAGCTTGCCCTGGTCCGTACCGAAGCCCATCGCGGTATAACGCTTGATATGCTCGATGGATTCGAAGCCTTCCCGGGTCGCCAGTTCGATGCCCGCGGCGGTGACGTCGTTCTGCAGGTCGACGAACTGCTTGGGACCGCGCAGCGTGGGCTTCTCATGGGGCACCTGGAAGAGCGCCACCGCAGGCCCTTGCTGACGTTGCTCGGCGCTCGGCAGGCTGACCGTCTGAGCAGCATGCCCCATGGCGGCGGCCGCCTTGATGCCCGCTTCGACGCCTTCGGCAAGCACGTCGCCCAGCGCATAGCAGCCGTTGGCACCGCCACACGCCTGTACGCCTTTCACCAGCCCCGGCACGAAACCGAGAATATCGTCTCGCCAGGTCGGCCGCGCCCCGGTGTGGGACGCCAGGTGAATCACCGGGCTGTAGCCGCCGGAGCTTGCGATGGTATCGCAGGCCAGTTCCTGAATCGGGCCGGTCACTTTGAACGCTTCAATATCGATCTTGGCGACCCGTGCCGAGGAGACCCGACTGCTGCCCTTCGCCTCTATCACGGCACTGCCGGTAATGATGTTGATGCCCTGGGCGCGAGCGGCATCGACCCAATCGCCTGCTGGTGCCTCGCGGGCATCCACAATAGCGGCGACCTCGCAACCGGCCTCTTTCCAGTCCAGGGCCGCGCGGTAGCCGTAGTCGTTGCTGGTGGAGAGCACCAGCTTGCGGCCCGGCGCCACGCCGTAGCGGCGGATATAGGTCGACACGGCGCCCGCCAACAGGTTGCCCGGAACATCGTTACCTGCATAGACCAGCGGCCGCTCATGGGCGCCCGTGCACAGGATCACCTGACCAGCACGTACCCGATGTAAGCGGGCACGTACCTGACGGCGGCCATTTTCCACTGGCGCCGTATCGCTTAGGTGCTCGGTACGCCGCTCATGCAGCGTCACAAAATTGTGGTCGTGATAGCCGTTGGCCGTAGTGCGCGGCAGCAGCGTGACGTTCTCGCAGCCGGCCAGCTCATCCAGCACCCGGACAACCCACTGATCTGCGGGCTTGCCTTCCAGGGTTTCACGGCTGGCCAGCAGCGAGCCGCCCATCTCTTCCTGCTCATCGGCAACGATCACCCGGGCGCCGCTGCGCGCGGCGGCCAGCGCTGCCGCAAGACCTGCGGCGCCTGCGCCGACGACCAGCACATCGCAGTGCTGATTGAGGTGATCATAGCTGTCCGGGTCGGCTTCCATGGGGCTTCGGCCCAGGCCCGCTGCCTTGCGGATGTACTTTTCATAGGTCAGCCACATCGAGGCCGGCGCCATGAAGGTCTTGTAGTAGAACCCCGGCGGCATGAACTGGCCGCCCAGCTTGCCGATCAGGCCCATCAGGTCGCGCTGTACGTTCGGCCAGCCGTTGGTGCTGGTGGCGGTCAGTCCCTCATACAGTGCCTGCTGGGTGGCGCGCACGTTGGGCACCTGGCCCGCTTCAGTGCTGCCCAGTTGCACGATGGCATTGGGCTCTTCGGCGCCGGCGGCGACGATGCCGCGGGGGCGCGAGTATTTAAAGCTGCGGTTGACGATATCCACGCCGTTAGCCAGCAGCGCCGAGGCCAGGGTGTCCCCCGGGTGTCCTTGGTAACGCTCGCCGTTGAAGGTGAAGCTCAACGCGCGGGAGCGGTCGATACGGCCGCCCGTGTTAAGGCGGTACACTTGTTGCTTAGACTGGCTCATGCCCGCACTCCTTCTTTGTGGCTTACCGCGGCGGCCTCGCGAGCCTGGCTCTGGGTAGCAGCGGTAATCGACGGCTGCTCGCCCATTTTGTAGGTCTCGAGAATCTCGTAGCTCACGGTGTGGCGCGTCACGTTGAAAAACTTGCGGCAACCCACCGCGTGCACCCACATTTCATGGTGAACGCCACGGGGGTTGTCACGGAAGAACAGGTAGTCACCCCACTCTTCGTCGCTACACGCCTCGGGCTCCTTGGGGCGCTCGAGATGCGCCTGGCCCTTGGGGTGGAACTCCTCTTCCTCACGGTGTTCGCCGCAGTAGGGGCAGTAGATATAGAACATGCGGATATTCCTCTCGTATAAACCCTAGTGGGCCACGCCGGCAGCGCCGTGTTCGTCGATCAGCGCACCGCTATGGAAGCGGAACATGGAGAACGGCTCGGCGATGGGGTGCATCTCCCCCTTGGCCAGGCTGGCGGCAAACACATGCCCCGACCCCGGCGTCGCCTTGAAGCCGCCGGTGCCCCAACCGCAGTTGAAGTACAGGCCTTTCACCGGGGTCTTGGAGATGATCGGACAGGCATCCGGGCAGGTATCGACGATGCCGCCCCACTGGCGGTTCATGCGCACCCGCGAGAAGATCGGGAACATCTCGACGATCGCCTGGAGCGTGTGCTCCACGGTGGGATAGCTGCCACGCTGGCCGTAGCCGTTATAGCCGTCGATGCCTGCACCAATGACCAGGTCGCCCTTGTCGGACTGGCTGATGTAGCCATGCACCTGGTTGGACATCACCACCGTATCGAGCACCGGCTTGATGGGTTCGGACACCAGCGCCTGCAGCGGGTGAGACTCCAGCGGCAGGTTGAAGCCGCCCATCTTGGCGAGCACGCTGGAGTTACCGGCGGTCACACAGCCCACGGTTTTGGCTTCGATGTCGCCACGATTGGTGTGGACACCGTAGATCTGGCCGTCACGAATCTTGAAGCCGGTGACTTCGGTCTGCTGCAGAATATCCACGCCGTGGGCATCGGCGCCGCGGGCATAGCCCCAGGCCACCGCATCGTGGCGCGCCACGCCGGCGCGCGGCTGCCAGGAGGCGCCCATGACCGGGTAGCGAGCGTTCTTGGAGCAGTCCATGATCGGCACCAGCGACTGAACCCCTTTGGCGTCCAGCACTTCGCCGTCGATGCCGTTCAGGCGGTTGGCGTTGACGCGCCGCTGGATATCACGCATGTCCTGCAGGGTATGCCCCAGATTGAGCACCCCCCGCTGGGAGAACATCACGTTATAGTTCAGATCCTGCGACAGCCCTTCCCAAAGTTTCATGGCGTGCTCATAGAGAGCAGCGGATTCGTCCCACAGATAATTGGAGCGCACGATGGTGGTGTTTCGGGCGGTGTTGCCGCCGCCCAGCCAGCCTTTCTCGATCACCGCCACGTTCTTGACGCCGAACTCTTTGGCCAAATAGTAGGCCGTGGCCAGGCCATGGCCGCCACCGCCGACGATGATCACATCGTAGTGTTTCTTGGGCGTGGGATTGCGCCACTGGCGCTCCCAGTTTTCGTGATGGCTCAGCGCGTGCTTGACCAGGCCGAAGCCGGAATAGCGTTGCATAGATGTCTCCTCAGTTCAGCCGCGCCGGGCCCTGCCGGCAAGCCAATTCAAGCAATGGATTCGACGGTTTCAGCGACGGCAGTGCCGTAGACCGGGTGGCGGGCACACACCTCGCCCACCTTGGCCCGCACTTCGGCTTCAATGGCCGCGGTGTCTTGGCCGATCGCCAACTCGTCCAGGATGTCGCAGATCCAGCCGGCCAGCTCGCTACACTCCTCGGCATCGAAGCCGCGGGTGGTCACCGCCGGGGTGCCAATGCGCAGGCCAGACGTCACGAAGGGGCTTTGCGGGTCGTTGGGCACGGTGTTCTTATTCACCGTAATATGCGCTTGGCCCAAGGCGGCATCCGCATCCTTACCGGTAATGCCCTGGCGGATCAGCGAGACCAGAAACAGATGGTCGTCGGTGCCGCCTGACACCACATCATAGCCGCGTTCCATGAACACCGTGGCCATCGCCTGGGCGTTATCGATCACCTGCTGCTGGTAGCGCACGAACTCCTGGTTCATGGCCTCCTTGAAGGCCACCGCCTTGGCGGCAATGACGTGCATCAGAGGACCGCCCTGCTGGCCCGGGAAGACGGCACCGTTCAGCTTCTTGTACAGCGCTTCGTCGCCATCGGCGGAGAGGATCAGGCCGCCCCGTGGGCCACGCAGCGTCTTGTGAGTGGTAGTGGTGACCACATGGGCATGGGGGAGCGGGCTCGGGTAGAGGCCAGCGGCCACCAGGCCGGCAATGTGCGCCATATCAACCAGCAGGTAAGCACCCACCTCGTCGGCGATGGTGCGGAAGCGGCGCCAGTCCACCACGCGAGAGTAGGCCGAGAACCCGGCAATGATCATCTTCGGCTGATGCTCGCGCGCCAGGCGCTCCATTTCCTCGTAGTCGATCTCGCCGGTTTCCGGCTTGAGGCCGTACTGCACAGCGTTGTAGTGCTTGCCCGAGAAGTTGGGCGCGGCGCCGTGGGTCAGATGCCCGCCGTGGGCGAGGCTCATGCCCAGCACGGTATCGCCGGGTGAGACCAAGGCCATGAACACCGCCGCATTGGCCTGGGCACCGGAGTGCGGCTGCACGTTGGCATAGTTGGCGCTGAACAGGTCGCAGGCGCGCTCGATGGCCAGGGCTTCCACCTTGTCCACAAACTCGCACCCGCCGTAATAGCGACGACCGGGATAGCCTTCAGCATACTTGTTGGTCAGCTGCGTGCCCTGCGCTTCCATGACAAGCTTGCTTGTATAGTTTTCGGAGGCGATCAACTCAATATGCGCTTCCTGGCGTTCCGTTTCTTCAGCGATTGCCTCGGCAAGCAAGCTGTCGTAATGGGCCAGGCGAGCATTGGGGGAAAAATTATCTTGAAGCATTAGCGCCTCCTGATTAGTCACTTTTTTATTAAGTGCTGGACATACTCTTTAATGCTGATAAACCAAGGTCGCTATCAACCAAAGTCCCTATCAACGCGTTCTTACCGCGATACTATCGTTGGTGTCCGGCCCCAAGATGCTTGCCGACGTCACCACTCGATGTATTTGCGACATCGCCAGGATTTAGCCGATGTCATGGCCAACAGCGCCCAAAATGCCGTCGTTTCGCTGCCTGAAAAAGCCAAGCGCCCCAGACGGACAGTAGCCGTCTAGGGCGCTTGAACCTGGATGGCAAGGTGCATGCCGGACTAGAAATCGACCACCAGATCCCCTTTGGGTCGACTGCAGCACGACAGAATGTAGCCTTCTTCGACGTCCTCTTCCGTGATGCCGCCGTTATGCTCCATCTCCACCTCGCCGGACTTGAGGGCTACCCGGCACGTGCCGCAAATGCCCATGCCGCAGGCCTTGGGAATATGCAGGCCAAGCTTCGATGCTGCCGAGTGAACCGTCTCTTCGGGCTGGATGCGGACACTTTTGCCCGTCGACGCAAACTCGATGCAGTGCAGCTCGCTGGTATCGACGTTTTCGGCGTCGACCTCCGCCTGTTCGGCCAGCTCGCGAACATCCTCGCGCACCTCGACCGGCGTGGCGCCAAACGACTCCTCATGGTAGTGATCCATATCGAAGTTGTTGCTGCGCAAAATATTCTTGATGGCGTTCATGTAGGGGGTCGGGCCGCAGCAGAAGATCTCCCGGTCCATGAAGTCCGGCACCATCAGCTCGAACAGCGGCTGGGTGAGGTAGCCACGATAGCCGGCCCAGGCCTCGCCAATATCTTCCTTGCTCTCGCAGATGATATGCAGCTTGAACTCGGGGATGCGCGAGAACATATGCACCAGCTCGCGGTGATAAATCACATCCCGGGGGGCGCGGGCGCTGTGGACGAACTCAACGTCGACAGCGGCGTTGGTATCGAAAAGCCAGCGGGTCATGGACATCAAGGGGGTAATGCCCACCCCGCCCGAGAGAAACAGCACTTTCTCGGCGGGGTAATCGATGGAGTTGAAGTTACCGACCGGCCCGTGCACGACCAGTTCGTCGCCTACCTTCAGGTTGGCGTGCAGCCAGTTGGATACCTTACCCCCCGGCACCTGCTTGACGGTGATGGAAAAGCTGTAAGGAATCGAAGGCGAGCTGGAAATCGTGTAGGAACGCATGACGGGCTGATTATCGATCTCAAGCTCGAGCGTCACGAACTGACCGGGCTTGAAGAAGAACAGCACCGGCTGCTCGGCCATGAAACAGAACGTGCGCACATCCTGGGTTTCCTGGATCACCTTGACGCAACGCACCTGGTGACGGCCGTTGGTCCAGGTTTGGGTCGTGACCGGATTGAAGAAATTAGTTGTCATTGTCGCCTCTGCCTGAACAGCCTTCATCACCATGCATCGCCGAACCGTATCTGGATACGCTCAGCACCTTTGAGCTGCATTTTGGGGACGCGCCTTGCGGCCGACTTACCTGACAGCGACTCGCACTTACCTCGTGCCACTCTTTATCGTTTAGAAACCTCTGTTTTAGTCGCCACGACGCCACCTGATGTCGCGGGTAGATAACTGGCGGGGAGGCACCTGCAACACAATCGACGCCTGACGTCAGGCCACATTTGAATCAAACGCCAGGTTACGCAACAGAACAACAAGATACGCAATCTTGACTATCGGCCGATTCGCAGCCCTTGAGGGGGGAGCGGAGGTTTACGAGGATACTGGTATGGAAAAAAGTGTTTCTAATCGGATGGACGACCCACTGGCTGCGGCGCGTGAGTCAACGGTCCAGATGCTGCAGGAAAGAGGGCGTACCTTTTCGCTTCCGCAGCCGTTTTACAACGATGCCCGCCTGTTCGCGCTGGACATGCAGGAGGTCTTCGAGAAAGAGTGGCTGTTTGCCGGCATGACGTGCGAGATCCCGGCCAAGGGTAACTTCATGACGCTGGATATCGGTGACAATCCCATTGTTATCGTGCGTGGCAATGAAGGCGCTGTCCATGCGTTTCATAATGTCTGCCGCCACCGCGGGTCGCGTCTTTGCGTCAAGGATAAGGGCAAGGTGGCCAAGCTCGTCTGCCCCTACCACCAGTGGACCTACGAACTTGATGGTCGACTGCTGTTTGCCGGCAGCGACATGGGCACTGACTTCGACCTCAACCAGTTTGGCCTCAAACCGGTCAACGTGCGCACCGCTGGCGGCTTCATCTTTATCAACCTGAGCGATGAACCGCCCGCGATTGACGACTTTCTGACAACGCTTGAGCACTATCTTGAGCCGTACCAGATGGATAACGTCAAGGTTGCCACCGAGTCCAGCATCGTCGAGCAAGCCAACTGGAAGCTGGTCATCGAAAACAACCGCGAGTGTTATCACTGCAACGGCGCTCACCCCGAGCTGCTGAACTCGCTGCAGGAATTCGACGATACCGACGACCCGCGCGCCACGCCCGCCTACAAGGCGCTGGTGGCGCGCAAACAGGCGGACTGGGATCAGGAGCAGATTCCCTACCAGCTGACGCGGCATGGCCAGCAGAACCGTCTGACCCGCACGCCGCTGCTGGATGGCATCGTGTCGATGACCATGGACGGCCAGCCCGGCTGCAAGAAGCTGATGGGCCGCCTGAAAAGCCCCGACATGGGCTCCCTGCGCATCCTGCACCTGCCCAACTCGTGGAACCACTTCATGGGTGATCACGCGGTCGTGTTCCGCGTGCTGCCGCTTGGCCCACAGCAAACCGTGGTGACCACCAAGTGGCTGGTCCACAAGGATGCCGTGGAAGGCGTCGACTACGACCCCGAACAGCTTCGCCGCGTCTGGGACGCGACCAACGACCAGGATCGCCAGCTGGCCGAGGAGAACCAGCGCGGCATCAACTCCAAAGCCTACCAGCCCGGCCCCTACTCCGAGACCTATGAGTTCGGCGTTATTGATTTTGTCGACTGGTATGCCAAGCGTATGCTCGAGAACCTGGGACAGGATTTCCCGTCGCTGAAGCTGGCTCAGGGATGACGTTTAAAACCTAAAGGCAGTGGCGGTTGCCGTCTCTAGGGCTCAGCCTAAGGAACTGACAAAGTGTACACATAACAGACACCTGTGTACACTTTGTCACAACATTCCTAGAGACGAGCTCGATGTCATCCTCCAACACGCCCGCCGCCAAGGGCTCCCAAGACGTCTGGCTCGACGCGGCGTTTGAGATGCTGCTCGAATCGGGCGTCGATAGTGTCCGCATTCTTCCCCTGGCCAAGCGGCTCAAGCTTTCTCGCACCAGTTTCTACTGGTTCTTCAAGGACCGCGAGGCGCTGCTGGAAGCGCTGATCGCACGCTGGCGTGAAAAGAACACCCAGGGCCTGGTGCATCAGACCGAAGCCTATGCCGAGAATATCGTCGAGGCGATGTTCAACGTCTTCGACTGCTGGTTGAACCCTCAACTGTTCGACTCACAGCTGGAATTCGCCATGCGCAGCTGGGCGCTGCAGTCGGCGCCAGTGGTGCATGAAATCGATGCTGCCGATGCCACCCGTATCGAAGCGCTGACGCGTATGTTCGAACGCTACGGCTATGATTCGCTAGCGGCCAACGTGCGTGGCCGCACCATCTACCTAACCCAGATCGGCTATATCTCGATGAAGGCTCAGGAATCCCTCGAGGTGCGCATGCAGCGCATCCCCGCCTATGTCGAGATATTCACCGGCCAGCCGCCTGGTTCCAGGGAACTGCAACGCTTCCATGCCCGCCATGGGTATTCTCCACCCGACACCGACTGACCACCGGAAGCCTGACCGGCTAACGCCATCTACCTGGCCGCGGTGATGGCGGGTGAATGTGCTCGCCTCAAAATGTACATAGATGAACATTATATTGACAACAGTGAACATAGGCGCCTAGATTTATCCAATGCACAACAAAATGGCGTCCTACCCATGCTTAACGATCCGCTACTGCAGCCCTTTCAGCTAAAGCACCTGACCCTGAAAAACAGGCTTATGATGACCGCCCATGAGCCCGCTTATCCTGAGGACGGGATGCCCAAAGCACTCTACCGTGCCTACCACGTCGAGCGCGCCAAGGCAGGCCTTGGCCTGACCATGACCGCCGGGTCCGCGGCGGTGGCCAAGGACAGCCCGCCGGTGTTCAACAACATCCTCGCCTACAAGGATGAAGTGGTGCCGTGGATGCGCGAGCTGACCGACGCCTGCCATGAACACGGCACTGCGGTGATGATCCAACTGACTCACCTGGGCCGGCGCACCCGTTGGGACAAGGGCGATTGGCTACCGGCAGTATCGTCTTCGCATCGTCGCGAGGCATCCCACCGCGCTTTTCCCAAGCAGGTCGAGGAGTGGGATATCGAGCGCCTGATCCGCGACTACGCCGATGCCGCTGAACGCATGCACGCCGCCGGCCTCGATGGCATCGAGCTTCAGGCCTATGGCCACCTGATGGATCAGTTCTGGTCGCCGCTGACCAATACCCTTGAGGGTGCTTATGGCGGGGATCTCGACAATCGACTGCGTTTCACTTTCGAGGTGCTGCGCGCCATTCGCCAGCGGGTGGGTGAAGCGTTTATCGTCGGTGTGCGCTACACCGGCGACGAGATGCTGCCGGGCGGGCTGACGTCCGGCGACGGGATGGATATCTCACGGCGCCTGAAGGACAGCGGCCTGGTCGACTTCCTCAACGTGGTTCGCGGCCACATCGACACAGACGCGGGGCTCACCGACGTGATTCCCATCCAGGGCATGCCCAGCGCCCCGCACCTGGATTTCGCTGGAGAAATACGTCGCGAGATCGATTTTCCCACCTTCCATGGCGCCAAGATCCAGGATGTCGCCACTGCCCGTTATGCCATCGCCTCGGGCAAGGTCGATATGATCGGCATGACCCGCGCCCACATGGCCGACCCGCACATCGTGCGCAAGATCATCGAAGGCCGAGAAGAGGAGATCCGCCCCTGCGTCGGCGCCAACTACTGTCTGGATCGTATCTATCAGGGTGGCGCTGCCTACTGCATCCACAACGCCGCCACCGGGCGCGAAACCAGCATGCCCCATACTATTCCCAAGGCAGCACAGCAGCGGCGAGTGGTGGTTATCGGCGCCGGTCCAGCGGGACTGGAAGCCGCCCGGGTCGCCGGCGAGCGAGGTCATTCGGTGGTGGTGCTGGAAGCTGCCAGCGATGCCGGTGGGCAGGTGCGACTCACCGCCCAGAGCGCGCGCCGCCGCGAGATGCTGGGCATCATCGATTGGCGCTTGGCGCAGTGCGAAGCGCTGGGCGTCGAGATCCGCTACAACGTCTGGGCCGAGGTGGAGGAGGTGCTCGCCGAGCAGCCGGACGTGGTGATCGTGGCCACTGGCGGCTATCCCATGGAAGATCAGCCTGAGGTCGGCTGCGATCTGGTGGTCAACACCTGGGACGTCCTGTCCGGTCATGTGCCACCGGGCAAGCGGGTACTGCTGTTCGACGATGCTGGCGACCATGCCGCCCTGCAGGCGGCGGAGATCATTGCCGCCACCGGCGCCGAGCTCGAAATCATGACGCCAGATCGCACCTTCTCCGCAGAGATCATGGCCATGAACCTGGTGCCCTATATGCGCGCCCTGCAGCGCCCCAACGTTACCTTCACGACGACTTACCGGCTGAAGTCCGTGCAGCGCGACGGTGGCGAGCTGCTCGCCAGGATCACCAGCGACTACATGGACCTTGAGCACGAACGGCGCATCGATCAGGTGGTGGTCAACTACGGTATCACGCCGATAGCCGACATCTATTTCGAGCTCAAACCGCACGCCAGCAACGGCGGCGAGGTGAACTACGATGACCTGATCGTGGGCAACCCCCAGCGCGTCATCAACAATCCGGATGGCCGTTTCCAGCTGTTCCGGATCGGCGATGCCGTCGAGTCCCGGAACACCCACGCGGCCATCTACGACGCGCTCAGGTTGGTCAAGGACATTTAGTTCCCGCAGCAAACCAGCGTGGCTTTCATGCTGTTTAAGCTCACTCGGGTGTGACCCCACGCAGCCGCTCGCTGCGACGGCGTAACAGCTCAAGGGTGGTGAGCAGCAGCATCGATAGCAGCACCAGCAGGGTGGCGACGGCAAGGATCGTCGGGCTGATCTGCTCGCGAATGCCGGACCACATCTGAATCGGCATGGTGCGCTGCTCAGGCCCCGCAATGAACAGCACCACCACCACCTCATCGAAGGACGTAATGAAGGCGAACAGCGCCCCCGACACCACCCCCGGCGTGACCAGCGGCAGCACCACCTTGAAGAAGGTCCGCGTGGGATTGGCGCCCAGGCTATGCGCCGCACGAATCAGTGTGGTATCGAAACTCGATAGCGTGGCGGTCACGGTGATGATCACAAAGGGAATGCCCAGCGCCGTATGGGCCAGAATCACTCCCACGTAGGTCTGGGCGAGATTGACCTTAGAAAAGAAGAAGAACATCGCCGCCGCCGAGATAATCAGCGGCACGATCATCGGCGAGATCAGTAGCGCCATGATGGCGCCGCGCGCCGGCATGTACCGACTCGACAATCCCAGCGCCGCCACCGTTCCCAGCACCGTGGCCAGAAACGTCGACGCGATGCCGATGATGAAGCTGTTCTTGATGGCATTGAGCCATTTGCTCGACGTAAAGAAGTCCTGATACCAGCGCAGCGAATAACCGGCCGGGTCGAAGGTCAGCATTTCCTTGCTGAAGGTGAAATAGGGCTCGGCATTGAACGACAGCGGGATAATCACCAGCAGCGGCCCGATCAGGAACAGAAAGACCAGCCCGCAGATGCCCAGGAATAAGTAGTGCCAGATACGCTCGCCACGGGTGGCATAAGAAGGAATGGCCATCGTTTACCCCAGCTTGACCTTGTCGACGCCGATCAGGCGATTGAATACCAGATAGCAGATAATCACCACGAACAGCAGGATTGAGGCAATAGCGGCCGCTAGCCCCCAGTTGAGCGATGTCTGCATATGGTAAGCGATGTAGTTGGTGATAAAGCGCCCCGACTGCCCGCCCACCAGCGCCGGCGTGATGTAGTAGCCGATCGACAGGATGAACACCAGAATACCGCCAGCCGCGATGCCCGGAATCGTCAGCGGGAAGTAGACGCGGCGGAAACTGAGAAACGGCTTGCCCCCGAGCGAACGCGCCGCCCGCATGTAGCTTGGCGGGATGGTCTTCATCACCGAGTAGAGCGGCAGGATCATGAACGGCAGCAGGATATGCGTCATGGCGATGATGGTGCCCATCTTGTTGTGGATCATCTGCCAACGCGCCTCGTCTGCCACCACACCTAGCGCCACCATCACGTCGTTGAGCACGCCCTGGGATTGCAGGATGGCGATCCAGGTGGTCGTGCGCACCAGCAGCGAGGTCCAGAACGGCAGCAATACCAGGATCATCAGCAGGTTGGAGCGACGCGCCGGAAGACTCGCCAGCAGGAAGGCCACCGGATAACCGAGCAGCAGCGTCAGGCCGGTGATGACAGCACTCATCCACAGCGTTCGCCAGAACAGGGTGGCATGGACCCGCATGTGCTCCGGCACCTTGACGATCTCGCCGTCCGGGCTCATCTGGCGGTCCACCGCCGCCAGATAGTAAGACGGCGTGAAAGGCCGTGACTCACGCTTGATCAACCGCCATGTGTCGGTCTCTCCCCAAGCACGATGAGCATCAACCAGAGACTCACGGAACGGTGGCTCGAGGTTAGCGGCACCACGCGCGGTGCGGCTGATGGCCGAGCGCATGCCCGACTTCTCGTAGTTCAACCGACTGGACAGGGTTCCCATGCTGCGCTCGGCCTGGCCCACGCGCAGGTCCTCGGCAAGCGCGGCGAAGGCCTCCTCGTCGGGCAGGTCAGTGCCGTCCCAACGCTCCAGGGCGGCGGCAGTACGCGGCAAGTAGGTAGAAACCTCAGGATTGTCGACGCTTCGCCACAGCATCTCAACAATGGGCATCACGAAGGCAATGATCAGGAACGCCAGTAGCGGCGCGACCAGTAGCAGCGCCTTGATTTTCGAGCGTCGCACGGTACGACGCAGACTGACCTTGAGCGGCACACCATCAGCCGTTCTCAAAGGGGCTTCCGGAGACTCGGACACTTAGGTCCCTCCCATCAGGCGAAAGATGCGATCAGCAAGATCGGTGATCAACATGCCGCCGCCCGATGGTCACCGGGCGGCGGCAGACCCTTATTGGGACAGCCAGGCGTCAAAGCGCTGGGTCAGCTCGTCGTTGAAGTCCGCCCAGAACAGGTCATCTTTCTGTATCGCCGTCTCAAAGTTCGGGTCGTAGGTGGGCATATGCTCTTCCATCTCGATGCCGGTCTCGGCATGAGTGGAGACAAATTCCGCGGAAGATTTGCGCGCCGGGCCGTAGGAAATATACTTGGCCTGGTCAGCGAGACGCTGGGTATCGGTGGCGAAATGCAGATAATCCTTCACCTTGTCGAGCTTGCCGGTGGGGACGACCCAGCCATCCAACTCGAATACCTGAGCATCCCAGATGATCTCGAAGGGTTGATCTTCAGTGACCATGGCATCAAAGATCCGGCCATTATACGCGGAGGCGAAGGCCACCTCTTGGTCAGCCAGCAGCTGCGGTGGTTGGGCACCCTCTTCCCACCAGATGATTTCGTCCTTGATGGTATCGAGCTTGGCGAGGGCACGCTCAACGCCTTCTTCAGTCTCGAGCATGGCGTAAACCTCATCACGCTCGACGCCATCGGCGATCAAGGCCCATTCCATGTTGTTGATCGGCTTGCGCAGCAGGGCCCGCTTGCCCGGGTAGTTTTCCAGGTCGAAGACATCCTCGATGGTGCTGGGCTGGTCGTCTTCGGGAAACATCTCGCTGTTGAAGGCGACGATATTCGAATAGACGATGGATGCCACGAAACAGTCGCCCAGGGCACCGTCGACGAAGTCCTCACTGGGCGGCGTACCATCCGGGGCGTCGGCCAGCAGTTCGTCATGGTCAAGCGGCTCGATCAGGCCTTCATCACAGGCAATCATGGCATCGGCCGGGAGCATGTCGACCAGGTCCCAAGTGACGTTGCCAGCCTGGCTTTGGGAGCGTAATCCGGCCAGGGCGTTACCGCTGCGGTCGATATTGACGATCTCGTCGCCGGTTTTCTCAATCCACGGCTTATCGTAAGCCTCGTGCTGGCTCATGCTGTAAGCACCGCCCCAGGACACAATGTTCAACGTCTGCTCGGCATGGGCGCTGACCGCCACGGCCAGTGCCGAGACCCCCAGGGCAGCGACACCCGTCTTGACAATGCGATTATTGATGCTGATTTTCATGGTTATTCTCCGTTTATTGTTGCCATCGCCGCCGACACCGTGGGATGCCGAGAAACGGCGCACTTGACTGCCGTCCTGCTCATGCATCCAGCGCTCGGCAATCGGCGCTCGACCAGCCGACCTGAATCTGCTGGCCGGGGCGCATCCCCCCACACCCTTGGGCGTTGGGTGTTTTCAAAATAAAGTCATCGTTACCGCACACCGACACCCGCGTTCGCAAATGGTCGCCAAGGTAGATCACTTCCTGCACGGTGGCGGTAAATTGGTTCTCGAACTGTTCCGCCGCATCCCCGCGCAGGATGCTGACCCGCTCGGGGCGAAGCGACAGCGTCGTGCGTGTGCCCGCACCGCTCACCGCCACCGCTTTGGCAACGACGGTGTCGCCGCTATCTAGACGCACCTTGCAGTTATCACCAAGGCGCTCACTGACCTCACCCTGCAGGCGGTTATTTTCGCCAATGAAATAGGCAACGAAAGCGTTCTCTGGCCGCTCGTAGAGTTCATCCGGCGAAGCCAGCTGTTGAACAATACCGTCGTTGAAGACCGCAATGCGGTCGGACATGGTCAGTGCTTCGGTCTGATCGTGGGTGACGTAGATCATGGTGACGCCGAGACTGGCATGAATGCGCTTGATCTCGTACTGCATCTCTTCACGCAGATTCTTGTCCAGCGCACCCAGAGGCTCGTCCATCAGTACCAGCTCAGGCTCGAAGACCAGCGCCCGGGCCAAGGCCACGCGCTGCTGCTGGCCACCGGAAAGCTGTGCCGGGCGGCGGTCACCAAACTCTTCAAGGCGCACCATGGCCAGTGCCTTGGCGACCTTTTCCTTGATCTCCGCCTTGCTGAGATGGCGCACCTCAAGCGGGAAAGCAAGATTCTCGGCCACCGTCATGTGCGGGAATAACGCATAGTTCTGGAAGACCATGCCAATGCCGCGCTTGTGCGGCGGCAAGCCACTGATCGGCTCGTCTTTCAGCAGAATCTCACCGTGGGTAGGGGTTTCGAAGCCTGCCATCATCATCAGGCAGGTGGTCTTTCCGGAGCCCGAAGGCCCCAGCAGGGTGACGAACTCACCCTTGCGGATATCAAGGTTGAAGTCCTTGACGACCAGTTCGACACCGTCATAGCTCTTTTGGACATTGACGAAGCGGGCAAAACTCAACGGCGTTTCGCTCGTTGCCGCCCTCGCCTCCCCAGCGTCTGCAAGGGTCTCGTTCATGCACATCCCCCGATAAAAGTCCCGTTGCGCCAAGGTCAACACACCTAACCTCACGCATCCCCTGGAACTCTATTGATTTATATTTTTTTGCTAATGCTTGATAACGACAATAAGGCGAGCTTACATCGCATTACAATTTTCGAGGGGACAATTAGCGTTGAATATCAACCTGCCACATGTGCAGCAAAGTCAACTAAGGCAATGATTTCCGCATGCCTGGAAACGAAAACGCCCATGGAGGCAACCTCCATGGGCGGTAGGGGAGCGGTGATCGGTCAGGCCACGTTTGGGCGGCTCAACCGGCAGGCGGCGTACTTGAACTCAGGAATCTTCCCAAACGGGTCCAGCGCCGGATTGGTGAGTAGATTCGCTGCCGCTTCGCCGTAACAGAAGGGCACGAAGACCATGCCCTCGGGCATGCCCGGGTCGGTTCTCGCCTTGAGGGTGATGGACCCTCGCCGGGTGGCGATCGTCAGATCATCCCCCGGCGCCATCCCCAGCCGGATAAACTCGGCGGGTGCCAGGCTGGCTACCGCTTCCGGCTCCAGGTCGTCGAGCACCTTGGCGCGGCGGGTCATGGAACCGGTATGCCAGTGCTCCAACTGGCGACCGGTGGTCAGTACCGTCGGGTAGTCGTTGTCCACCGGCTCATCCGGCGGCAGTGGGCGCGTGGGCGCAAATTTCGCCCGGCCGCTGGCGGTGGGAAACGCATCGCTGAAGACCACGTCGTGCCCTGGCGCGTCCTCCGCCGGGCAGGGGTAGGTCACCGACTGCTCGCGCTCCAGTCGCTCCCAGGAAATGTGATTGAGGGAGGGCATGCCTTGTTTCATCTCGGCGAAAACGTCCTGCGGATGCTGGTAATTCCAGTCGAGGCCGAAGCGTTTGGCCATTTCCTGGATGATCCACCAGTCCGGTTTGGCCTTGCCGGGCAGCGGCAAGGCCGCACGCCCCATCTGCACCTGACGATTGGTGTTGGTGACGGTGCCATCCTTCTCCGGCCAGGCGGAGGCCGGCAGGATGACATCAGCAAACTGGGCGGTCTCAGTGACGAAGAGGTCCTGTACCACCAGATGCTCCAGCTTGGCCAGCGCGGCCCGCGCATGGTCGAGGTCCGGATCGGACATCGCCGGGTTTTCGCCCTGGATATACATGCCGCGGATAGTGCCCGCGGCGATGGCGTCCATGATTTCCACCACGGTGAGGCCCGGTTCCGGGTCGAGCTCGGTATTCCACAGCTCTTCGAAGGCGGCGCGTACCTGGGCATCGCTGACCGGCTGGTAGTCCGGCATCACCATGGGGATCAGCCCGGCATCAGACGCTCCCTGAACGTTGTTCTGCCCGCGCAATGGGTGCAGGCCGGTGCCGGGGCGCCCCGTCTGGCCGCAAGCCAGCGCCAGCGAAATCAGACAGCGGGCGTTGTCGGTACCGTGGGTGTGCTGGGAAATGCCCATACCCCAGAAGATCATCGCTCGCTCGGCGGTGGCATAGAGCCTGGCCACTTCGCGAATGGTCTCGGGCTCGACCCCGCACAGGCCGCTCATCGCCTCGGGCGTCATGTCCACCGTGTGCGTTTTCAGCGCCTCGAAGCCTTCGGTATGCTCGGCGATATAGGCCGCGTCATAAAGCTCTTCGCTGACGATCACATTGAGAATGGCGTTGAACAGGGCCACATCGGCGCCCGGTGAAAAGCGCACGCTCAGGTGGGCATAGGCATCCAGCGACTGACCGCGGGGATCGAGGATCACGATCTTGGTGCCGCGCTTGGCGGCCTGCTTGAAGAAAGTGGCTGCCACCGGATGGTTCACCGCCGGGTTACAGCCGGTCAGGATCACCACGTCGGCCTGCTCGGCCTGCATGAAAGAAGCGGTGACCGAGCCTGAACCGATGCACTCCATCAATGCCGCCACTGAGCTTGCGTGGCACAACCGCGTGCAGTGATCCACATGGTTGGAGCCGAAGCCGGTACGCACCAGTTTCTGGAATAGCCACGCCTCTTCGTTGGAGCACTTGGCGCTACCGAACCCGGCCAGGGCGTTGGGGCCATGGGCCGCTTTAAGATCCACAAGCCCGCTGGCAGCAACCTCCAGGGCTTCGTCCCAGCTCGCCTCGCGAAAATGGGTCAGGGGCTTGGCGGGATCGAAGTCCGGGTCGAGACCTTTCGCCACTCCCTCGCGGCGAATCAGCGGGGTGATCAGCCGCGATGGATGACGCGGGTAGTCGTACCCGAAGCGGCCTTTGACACACAGGCGATTCTGGTTGGAGGGGCCTTCGCGGCCCTCCACATACAGGATCTCGTCGTCCTTGATATGGTAGGTCAGCTGGCAGCCCACCCCGCAGTACGGGCATACCGAGTCGACCTGGCGATCGGCCGCTGCGGAGTCGCCATGGCCTTGTTGATCGACCAGGGTTGCGGGCATCAGGGCGCCGGTGGGGCAGGCCTGGACGCACTCCCCGCAGGCCACGCAGGTGCTATCCCCCATGGGGTCGTCGAAGTCGAAGACGATCTTCGAGGCCGCACCGCGGTGCGCTAGGCCGATGACGTCGTTGACCTGCACGTCGCGGCAGGCGCGCACGCACAGATTGCACTCGATACAGGCGTCAAGGTTGACGCGCATGGCGGAGTGGCTGCTGTCCTGCTCCAGGCTATCCGCCCGGGAGGCCACATGGTGCACGGTAGGCGCTTCACGCTCGTCGCGCCTGGGCAGCTTGCGGCGCACCGCGGTGGCATCAATGGCCAGCTGGTCGGCCATGGCCCAGAAATGGCTTGAGCTGTCGGGGCTCGCTTCCCGCTCAGGCTGGTCGACCAGCAGCATTTCCATAACCATCTTGCGGGCCGCGTTTGCGCGTTCGGAGCCCGCGCTATTGACCACCATTCCAGGCGCCGCCTGGCGCAGGCAGCTGGCGGCCAGCGCGCGCTCGCCCTCGATTTCTACCATGCAGGCCCGGCAGTTGCCGTCGGCGCGGTAGCCGCTGGCGTCCTTGAAACACAGGTGGGGAATGGTCTCGCCGGCCCGCTTGGCCACCTGCCAGAGGCTTTCACCGGGGTAAGCGCTGACGTCAACGCCGTCCAGCGTCAGCGTGAAGCTTGTGTCCGAGTTTTGTTCGCTCATGGTCATGTTCATCCCCCTACCCCTTGACGATTACGTTCTGGGCGGCAAGCTCACCGCGGAAATCCTTGAGCAGCCCCAGCACCGGGTTGGGCGCCGCCTGGCCAAGCCCACAGATGGAGGCATCTACCATCACCTGGGAGAGCTGCGTCATCAGCCCGGCGTCCCATTCATTACGCTCGAGCAGGGTGAGCATCTTTTCCGTGCCCACCCGGCAGGGCGTGCATTGACCACAGGATTCATCGGCAAAAAAGGCCAGCAGATTGGTCGCGACCCCGCGCAAATCGTCCTGATCGGAGAGCACGATCACCGCGGCGGAGCCGATAAAACAGCCGTGCTCCTGAAGGGTGTCGAAGTCGAGGGGGATATTGGCCTTGGCCGCGGGCAGAATGCCGCCTGAGGCGCCGCCGGGCAGATAGGCCACCAGGCGGTGGCCGTCGGCCATGCCGCCGCAATACTCGTCGACCAGTTCGCTTAAGGTGATACCCGCCGGCGCCAGATACACACCGGGCTGCTTGACCCGACCCGAGACAGAGAAACTACGTAACCCTACACGGCCATGGCGACCCTGGCTGGAGAAAGCCTCCGCGCCACGCTGCCAGATCATGGGGATCCAGTAGACGGTCTCGACGTTATTGACCAGCGTCGGCCGATCAAAGAGCCCCCTCTGGGCCACAAACGGCGGGCGATGGCGAGGCTTGCCCGGTTTGCCTTCCAAGGACTCGATCATCGCCGACTCTTCACCGCAGATGTAAGCCCCCGCGCCGCGCCGCAGCACGATGTACCCCGGCGCCACCAGACCCGCCGCCTCGAGCTCGTCAATCGCCTCGCGCAGCACGCCATGCAACGCCGGATACTCATCGCGCAGGTAGATATACAGTGCCTCGGCCTCGACCGCCCAGGCGCTGACCAGGGCGCCTTCCAGAAACTGGTGCGGCGAGCGTTCAAGGTAATAGCGATCCTTGAAGGTGCCGGGCTCGCCCTCGTCGGCGTTGATGGCGCAGTAGCGTGGGCCGGCTTCCTGGCGAACGAAGGTCCACTTCTTGAAGGTGGGGAAGCCCGCGCCGCCCAAACCGCGCAGATTGGCCTGCTGCATTGCGTCCATCAGCGCTTCCACCGTCACCTCGCCCTTGCGGCAGGCTTGAAACAGGGCGAAACCGTCTTCGCGGCGATAATCGTCCAGCCGCTGCCAGACGACGGGGTCCGGGTGAAAGTGTGCCTCCTCGATCACCGACGCGATGCGCGCCTGGGTGGCGAACGGCACATGATAGTGGCCCACCTCGGCCACCGGAGCCGTGTCGCAGCGGCCCATGCAGGGCGCCCGCAGTACCCGCACCTGCTCGATATTCACGTTGGCTTCCAGCTGTGACTTGAGCGCCTCGGCGCCGGCCAGCTGACAAGACAGGGAGTCGCAGACGCGGATGGTCACCGCGGGCGGCACCTGCTGGTCGTCATGGATGACGTCGAAGTGGGCGTAGAAGGTGGCGGTCTCGTAGACGGCGGCCATGGGCAGGTTCATGTAGGCCGCCAGGGCTCGCAGATCCGCCAGCAGTAGATGGCCCCGCGCATCCTGGATGACGTGCAGGTGTTCGATCAGCAGGTCGCGGCGGCGCAGCGCGGCGTCCCGGCGCTCGTCGCCCAGCAGGTCACGCAATTCCTCAAGGCGGATGGGATCGAGTTCTCGGCCGCGCGGCTTGCCGCGGAAGGGGCGCTTGGGGGTCACGGTCTGGACGGTCATGGGGCACTCATTATTAGCTGTACGGCTTTTTTTAACGGAGGAACAAAGACGGCACCCCGCGGGGCGCCGTCTAGGGTCGCACTAACCTGCCTTCCGGCAGAAGTTGGGCTGATTACTCAGTCACTGAGTGGTCAGTCATCAAGCCACGCTGCCATGGGGATCGATGACGAATTTCTTGGCCGCACCGCCATCGAAGTCGGCATAGCCCTGAGGCGCCTGATCCAGGTTGATCATCTGGACATTGACCGCATCGGCGATGTTGACCTTGCCAAACAGAATAGCCTGCATCAGCGGGCGATGGTACTTCATCACCGGACACTGGCCGGTATGAAAACTGTGGGATTTAGCCCAGCCGAGACCGAAGCGCATGCTCAGGGCGCCCTGCTTGGCCGCTTCATCCTGCGAGCCGGGGTCTTCGGTCACGTAGAGGCCGGGAATACCGATCTGGCCGCCTGCGCGGGTCAGCGACATCGCCGAGTTGAGCACCGTGGCCGGCGCTTCTTTACCGTGGTTGCAGCCACAGGCGTGAGCCTCGAAGCCGACGCAGTCGACAAAGGCATCGACTTCACGCTCGCCGAGAATCACCTCGATCTTGTCGGCCATGTCGCCGTCCTGGGTCAGATCGATGGTCTCGCAGCCGAAGCTGCGGGCCTGGGCCAGGCGCTCTTCGATCATGTCGCCGACGATCACGCAGGCCGCGCCCAGCAGCTGTGCAGACACCGCCGCCGCCAGCCCGACGGGGCCGGCACCAGCGATATAAACGGTGCTGCCGGGGCCGACACCGGCGGTCACGCAGCCGTGGAACCCCGTGGGGAAGATATCGGAGAGCAGGGTCAGGTCCTTGATCTTCTCCATGGCCTGATCGGCGTCCGGGAATTTCAGCAGGTTAAAGTCGGCGTAAGGCACCATGACGTATTCGGTCTGACCGCCGACCCAGCCGCCCATATCCACGTAGCCGTAGGCGGCGCCCGGGCGGGCTGGGTTGACGTTGAGACAGATCCCGGTCTGGCCGGACTTGCAGTTGCGACAGCGGCCGCAGGCAATATTGAACGGCACCGAGACCAGGTCGCCCGGTTTGATAAATTCAACGTCGCGACCGGCCTCGACCACCATGCCGGTGATTTCGTGGCCGAGTACCAAGCCAGGTTCGGCGGTGGTGCGGCCGCGAACCATGTGCTGGTCGCTGCCGCAGATATTGGTGGTGACGACCTTGAGAATCACGCCGTGCTCGCATTTGCGATTGCCTAGAGCAAGCTCAGGATAGGCAATGGATTCGACGGCGACTTCACCCGGTCCTTTATAGACCACTCCGCGATTGGCTGCATTCATGGCTGGCTCCTGTGATTTCTTATTTTGCTCGATAGGGTGGATTGCGCTTTTCCACCCTAGCCCCTCCGCGGTGCTGGACTTACCCCAAAAAGGCACTCACATATCTATTCGAGACATCGCCGTCAGGACGAATAGATGGAGGTCGCTTTCACGACACTGCCGCCTGTAAACAGGGCCAACAATTCGCTGCGTCGGCGGTGCTGACACCTCGCTGACGTCTAAAAAGCGCAACCAAGGAACCCTGATGAACAACAATGACGACCCGGTCCTGTCGCCCGGACAGGACAACACTCAGATAATGGGGCTGGATTTTCATAATCCCGTTTTCCCGCTTTCGGCGCTGGCCATTCTGGCCTTCATTCTGTATGCGCTCATCTACCCGGATGCCGCCAATAGCCATCTGGGGCTTGCCAAGAACTGGTCGATCGAACACTTCGACTGGCTGTTCATGATCGCGGGCAACATCTTTGTCGTGTTCTGCCTCGTCCTGATCTGCCTGCCGCTGGGGCGGATTCGCCTGGGCGGCAAGGATGCCAAGCCGGAATATTCGCGCGCCTCCTGGTTTGCCATGCTGTTTGCGGCGGGCATGGGCATCGGCCTGATGTTCTGGAGCGTGGCCGAACCGGTGGCCTACTACACCGACTGGTACGGCACACCCTTGAACACCCCGGCGGGGACGCCAGAGGGCGCCAGCGCCGCCATGGGGGCGACCATGTTCCACTGGGGCCTGCACCCCTGGGCGATTTACGGCGTGGTGGCCCTGTCTCTGGCCTTCTTTGCCTATAACAAAGGCTTGCCGCTGACGCTGCGCTCCGCCTTTTACCCGATTCTGGGCGAGCGGACCCGCGGCTGGGCGGGGCATATCATCGATATTTTTGCCGTGCTGGCCACCATCTTCGGCTTGGCGACCTCGCTTGGTTTTGGCGCCACCCAGGCAGCCGGTGGGCTTGCCTACCTGTTCGGCGTTCCCAATACCATCGGCACCCAGCTGGCGATTATCGTGGCCGTGACGGTGATTGCGCTGTTCTCGGTATGGCGGGGCATCGACGGCGGCGTGAAGCTGTTCTCGAACATCAACATGGTCATCGCGGCGATACTTCTGCTGTTTGTGGTGATCGCGGGTCCGACGCTGATGATCGTGACCGGAATCGGCACCACGGCGCTGGACTACGTGGGCCACTTGCTGCCGCTATCCAACTGGATTGGCCGCGAAGACGATACCTGGTACCACGGCTGGACGATCTTTTACTGGGCGTGGTGGATTTCCTGGTCGCCGTTCGTCGGCATGTTCATTGCCCGCGTTTCCCGGGGGCGCACGGTGCGTGAGTTCCTGATTGCAGTGCTGCTGGTGCCGACGCTGGTCACTCTGGTATGGATGAGCGCCTTTGGCGGCACGGCGCTTTTCCAGGCCTCCAACGGCGTGGGCGAGCTATCCAACGGTATTGGTGACGTATCGCTTGCCATGTTCCACATGCTGGAACAGCTGCCCCTGACCAGCATTACTTCGACACTCGCGATCATTCTGGTGCTGGTGTTCTTCATCACCTCGTCGGACTCCGGCTCGCTGGTAATCGACAACATCACCGCCGGTGGCAAGACCGATGCACCCAAGGGCCAGCGGGTATTCTGGGCCGCGCTTGAAGGTGTGATCGCCGGGGTGCTGCTGTACGGCGGCGGCAACACGGCACTCAGCGCGCTTCAGGCAGGCGCCGTCGCCACCGGCCTGCCCTTCACGCTGGTGCTGCTGGTGATGTGTTTCAGCCTTTACGTGGGGCTTCAAAAGGAGTGGCGCCAGCTCAACGCAATGCCTCAAGCTGCCCGCTAATCGTCCCGCAACCGCCCGCCTCACCGGCGGGCGGTTGGCTTTTTTACCCGCCGGGAGTAAGTCAATGCAGCTAAGTTCGTACCAGCGCGGTCTGCTTACGGTGATCCTAGGCGTAGTGTTCCTCAGTTTTGACGGTTTGCTGATACGCCTGGCGCGCACCGACGGCTGGACCATCGTGTTCTGGCGCGGTTTGTTGATGTTTTGCGTGCTGGGGCTTCTGTGCTGGGCAGGCAAGCGGCTTGCGACGCTCTGCAGCAACCCGCTTTCCTCGCTGGCCTCGGCCCTGCTGCTGGGTCTGATCTCCAGCCTGTTTGTGCTGGCGGTTATGAACGCCAACGTGGCCAACGTGGTGGTGATCCTGAGTACTGCACCGCTGTTTGCCGCGCTGTTTTCGCGGGTTTTTCTGGGCGAAAAAGTCGCGCTGCGAACGCTGGTAGCCATTGCCGTCTGCATGCTGGGCATGAGCCTGGTATTTATGGGCGAGGGAGCCACGGGGATGTTAACCGGCAACCTCTATGCCTTGGCGGCTGCGGCGGCCATCGGCGGCAACCTGACACTGCTGCGCCGCTATCCAGCGATTGACACCATGACGGTGATCGCCGGCGGTGGTCTGCTTTCGGCGGCCATTGCCCTGCCCCTGGCTTCGCCGCTGACGCTGGATGCCCAGCGCTATGGCGTACTGGCCCTGATGGGTCTGGTGCAGATGCCGCTTGCCACGGTGCTGATCAACAGCGCCACCCGCTACCTGCCGTCGACGGAGGTGGCGCTGTTCTATCTGGTCGAAACCGCATTGGGCACGCTGTGGGTCTGGTGGTTGCTGGGTGAGACACCCACGACCTCGACGCTTATTGGCGGTGGCGTGGTGATTCTGGTGCTGGTCGTGCACGCCTGGATCGGCTTGCGCCTGGAAAAACAGCGCCTGCTGCTTTATCCGGGGTTTACCGGCCAATAGAAAGCCCGCCGGAAAAGGCGGGCTTAAACGGCGGTCAAACGCTTGATGATCACATAGCGTCAGCGCAGCACATCTTCTTCCTTGAGCAGCTTGTAGATCGCTTCGGCGCCCTGCTCGGCGGTCACGTCGGTGAGCACCTGCCCGCCCTTGCCCTCCGACTTGGCGGCTGCCGCCTTGAAGCGATCCCTGGCCGAAGCGGATTTGACGATCTTCAGACGCTTGGGCCGTTTACGCGCGGGGGCCAGCTGCCATTGCGCCAGCTCGCTGTCGGCTTCAGGGGCAGTAGGTGCCACCGCGAAGGTGGCACGACGCGCCGGGCCGAAGGCGCTTTGGCGCGCCGCCGGGGCCGCTTCGTCCACGCTGATGATGGCAGGGAGGCGCACCTGAAGTCGGCGACGCTGGCCCCGGGGCAACGCCTGAAGCAGCGTCACCACGCCGTTTTCCACCTTTTCTACCGCCGCCAGACCGTTCACCAGCGGCCAGCCCAGGCGCTCGGCCAGGGCATAGGGCAAAAGCCCAGACCCCTCGCCGCGCTCTGCCCGGGCACCGGTGATCACCAACTGCGGCGCTGCCGTCGCCAGATGCGCCGCCAGCGCGGGAATGGCGTCGCTGCCCTCGGGCTGTTCGAGCAGGGTCATGGACTCGAGCCCCATGCCCAGGTAGCCGCGTAGGGCGGCTTCGCTTTCATCCTCCTGGGGACCCGCGTGCAGCAGGCTAATTCGATTGCCCGGCAGCTCGGTCTCCATGGCGAGCGCAAGCTCCAGTCCCCGGGCGTCCTGCTCGGCGCGCCGCGGGCGACCGGTGGTTGGGTGGCGGCCGATGGAGACCAGCACTGCCACGTCGATTCCCTGCTGTTGTTGCTGTCGATCAGGCTGCATCGCGCTGCCCTCCTCGCTGCTGTTCCACCATGGCCACCAGTGCGGCCAGGATTTGGGTACTGTCGCCAATCACCGCCAGGTCGGCGCGCTTGATAATGTCGCACCCCGGATCGAGGTTGATCGCCACCACCTTGTCGCAGCGCTGAATGCCCTGCAGGTGCTGGATAGCGCCCGAAATGCCCACCGCCACATAGACCCGGGCGGTGACCCAGGTGCCGGTCGCGCCTACCTGCCGGTCGCGGGCCATGAAGCCGTCGTCCACCGCGACGCGTGACGCGCCTTCGGTCGCGCCGAGAACCTTCGCGGCGTGATGGAAAGCCTCCCAATCCTTGACGCCGTTTCCGCCGGAGAGGATGAACTCGGCCTCGTCCAGCGCCACGCCGGCGGGGTCCACCGCCACCTGCCCCAGGTCTTCAATGCGGGACAGGTTGGTGGGAATCGACGCCGCCAGGGTCAGGTGCTCGGCTGCGTGACGGGTCTCGTCCACCGGCTCAGCGCACTCGGCCAGCGCCAGCGCCACGCGCGGTAGAGGTCGCTGAATATCCAGGCTTCCGGCACCGCCCCGGGCCGTACACTGCCAGCCAAGCGGTGCGTCCTGGTCGGCCTCGATCTGCCATACCCCGGTGGCGGCCCGCTCGCCCAGACGCAGGGACAGCCGCCGCCCCAGATCGGCACCGCTCAGCGGGGAGTCCGGCAGCAGCCAGAAACGCGGCGCCATCTCCCGCTCGACGGCGCTTAACACCGCCAGACGTGCCTCGGGGGCGAAGCCTGCGTAGCGCTCATCCTCAAGGTGCACGACGCGATCGATGCCGGCTTCGCCCAGAGCGTCTTCCTTGTGCTCACCGAACAGGATCGCCACCACGGCGCCGGGCTGATCGGCGTCGGCATCCGCCACGCGCCGGGCCAGCCCCAGCAGGTCCTTGTCGTGACCGGAGAGACGCCCACCGGTCATGTCGGGGACCACGGCCACCAGGAAGGCGGGGTGGTCAATGGTCACCGTGCGCCGGCTATCGCGCGCCGCCGTGGCAGCGGCGGGGGACTGCCCACCCTGCTGGAGGCCGCTACGGTCAATGCGCCTTACGCCATTGGGACCGATAAAGCCGATGGCACGCGGGTCCTTGCGCATTACGCCGTTGGGGCCCATCCATTCGCTGACTGCGCCGCCACTCATTTCGGCAAGCACCGTGGCATAGTCAGGATGCAGGCGGTTCCGGGCGATCCACTCACGGCGTGGATCGCGGCGTATAATCTCGCTCATACGGTCACCTCTTCAGCCGTTGCGTTTGCAGCAGGCCGGCGGGACGCATCGGGCGCATCGGCGGCGGGGCGCTCAACCAGCGCATCGGCCACCAGCTCGGCGATGTCGCGCACCTCGGCGCTGGCATCCACCACGCCTTCCAGCATGGCGGTGCACTGCGGGCAGCCCACCGCCACCAGTTCGGCGCCGGTCTCCTTGACGTCGTTCATGCGCATGTCGGGAATCCGCTGCTTGCCGGGAATATCGGTGATCGGTGCCCCGCCACCGCCGCCGCAGCAGCGCGAGCGGAAGCCGGAGCGCTCCATCTCCTTGACCTCGATGCCCAGCGCCTTGAGCACGTTGCGGGGCGCCTCAAACTCGCCGTTATAACGGCCCAAGTAGCACGGGTCGTGATAGGTGACGCTGCCGCCCTTCCAGGGGGCAAAGGACAACCGACCGGCTTCAAACAGCTCGGCGATAAAGGTGCTGTGGTGACGCACCTTGTAGTTGGCATTAACATCGGGACCGCCCAGTTCGCCGTACTCGTTACCCAACACATGAAAACTGTGCGGGTCGCAGGTCACGATCTGCAAGAACTGATACTGGGACAGGGTGGCAATATTGCGTTTCGCCAGGGACTGGAACGTCGCCTCATCGCCCAGACGCCGTGCCACATCGCCGCTGTCGCGTTCTTCATTACCCAGCACCGCGAAGTCTACCTCGGCGGCTTTCAGCACCTTGATCAGGGCGCGCAGGGTGCGCTGATTGCGCATATCAAAGGCGCCATCACCCAGCCAGAGCAGCACGTCGACCTGCTTGAGATCGGCCATCAGCGGCAGGTCGAGATCCGCCGCCCAGTTGAGCCGCGACCCGGGGTCGAAACCGCCGGGATTGTCGGTGGCGATCAGGTTATCGAGCACCTCGGCGCCCTTGTTGGGCGTCTTGCCCCGTTCCAGGGTCAGGTGGCGGCGCATATCGACGATCGCATCCACGTGCTCGATCATCATCGGGCACTCTTCCACACAGGCGCGGCAGGTCGTGCACGACCATAGCGTATCGGCGTCGACCAGCGACTTGCCTTCCAGCGCCACGATGGGCCCGTGGGGTGTGCCCGCGTGCTCGCCCACCGGCTTGCCAGGGTAGGGGGAGCCAGCATAGGCGGCATCGCTGCCCCCGGCCATGCCCACGACCATGTCCTGAATCAGCTTCTTGGGGTTGAGCGGCTGACCGGCGGCAAATGCTGGGCACACTGCCTCGCAGCGACCGCACTGCACGCAGGCATCGAAGCCCAGCAGCTGGTTCCAGGTAAAGTCGGCGGGCTTCTCCACCCCCAGGGGCGCTGCTTCATCTTCCAGGTCGAGCGCTTTGAGACCCGTTGACCGGCCGACGCCCCCATTTTTCGTGGAGAAGCGCTCGGCGCGGCGGTGGAAGGCCAGGTGCAGAGCACCAGCAAAGGCGTGCTTCATGGGGCCGCCCCAGGTCATGCCGAAAAACATTTCGCCAAGTCCCCAGGCCACGACGCCCGCCAATACCAGCGCCAGCAGCCAGCCGCCGTTTCCTTCAAGCAGACCTTCGGGCAGCAGCCCCACCATGGGCAGAGTGATCAGAAAGACGCCCAGCGAAAACGCCATCAGACTCTTGGGCAGGCGCATCCAGGGGCCCTTGGAGAGCCGAGCGGGCGGGTTAAGCCGCCGCCGCGCCACGAAAAGACTACCGATGAACATGGAGGTACTGGCCAGCAGCAACAATCCGCCTAGCAAGGGGTTGGTGATACCAAGACCATGCACCACAATCATCAGCACAGCGGCGGCCACGAAGCCACCGGCGGTGGCCACGTGGGTATTGGAAATCATTTTGTCACGCCCCACCACATGGTGCAGATCCACCAGGTAACGGCGCGGCACGGCCGCCAACCCCTTGAAGAAACTGACCGGCGAGGGGCGCCCCTGACGCCACAGGCGCATACGGCGTACAGCGCCGATCGCCGCCAGGGCCAGGGCGGTGAAGATTAATATCGGCAAGAGCGTTTCGAGCATGGTGCTCACCTCATGGCTGGAACAACTAGCGATCGCGTCCAGGAATACCGGTGGCGGGCTGTTGCGAGGGTTGTTTGCCATGGATGGCAAACGTAGCGCCCAGGGATGGGTTTACAGCGCCCTCGCAACAGCCCGCTACCGGCGCACGGACCTCCTGCTTCGAGCTCGCGTTAAAAGTCCTTGCAGATCCGCAGTGCATCATAGATGGCCGCATGCGTATTACGCGGCGCCGTGCAGTCGCCCAGACGGAACAGCAGAAAACCATCGCCCTCCTCGCCTTTCTCATCAACCAGGCAAGGCTGCGGCTTGATGGCATAGAGCGCCTCCAGGTCCACCTGCCCTTTGTTGCGGGACTGCTCCTTCAGGGCGTAGTAGAGCGCTTCATCGGGACGCACGCCGTTCTCGACCACCACCTGATCTACCACGCGCTCTTCCAGGGCGCCGGTGTACTCATTCTCGAGCACCGCCACCAGGCCATCGCCCTCGCGGTAGACCTTGTGCAGCATCAGGTCCGAGGACATGATCACCTCTTTCTCATAGAGACTGCGATAGTAGGTGGGGAAGGTGGTGCCGCCCACCGCCGCGCCGGGCTTGATATCGTCGGTGACGATCTCGACCTTGGCGCCCTTGTCGGCCAGGTAATCCGCCGCCGAGACGCCGGAGAACTCGCAGATGGCGTCATAAATCAGCACGTTCTTGCCCGGGGCGACCTTGCCGCTGAGGATATCCCAGGTGCTGACCACCAGGCTTTCGTCAGGATTCTCGTCGTAGCCCCACTCCGGGAACTGGCTGAGGAACGGCTGACCGCCGGTGGCGAGCACCACGATATCCGGGCGCAGGTCGAGTAGCGTTGCCTCATCGGCACGAGTGCCCAGCCGCAGGTCGACCTTGAGCCGCGCCAATTCCAGCTGGAACCAGCGGGTGATACCGGCGATCTGGTCGCGCTGCGGGGCCTGGGCGGCAATCGTGATCTGCCCACCCAGCGCTTCGTCGGCCTCGAACAGGGTGACATCGTGACCGCGCTCGGCGGCGACGCGCGCCGCTTCCATACCGCCCGGGCCACCGCCGACCACGACGACCTTGCGCTTGGCGCCTTCGGATTTCTCGATGATGTGCGGCAGGCCCAGGTATTCCCGCGATGTCGCGGCGTTCTGGATGCACAGCACGTCGAGGCCTTGGTACTGGCGGTCGATGCAGTAGTTGGCGCCGACGCACTGCTTGATCTGGTCGACCTGACCCATCTTGATCTTGGCGATCAGGTGAGGGTCGGCGATGTGCGCACGGGTCATACCCACCAGGTCCACATAGCCGCCTTCGAGGATACGCTGGGCCTGATTGGGATCCTTGATGTTCTGGGCGTGGATCACCGGCACGCTGACCACTTCCTTGATCCCTGCCGCCAGATGCAAAAAGGGCTCCGGCGGATAGGACATGTTGGGAATGACGTTGGCGAGCGTGTTGTGGGTGTCACAGCCGGAGCCGACCACGCCGAAGAAATCCACCATGCCAGTGGCATCGTAGTAGGCGGCGATCTGCTTCATGTCGTCTTGAGAGAGACCGTCCGGATGGAACTCGTCGCCGCAGATGCGCATGCCGACGCAGAAGTCGTCGCCCACTTCGGCGCGCACCGCCTTGAGGACTTCCATGCCGAACTTCATGCGACCCTCGAAGGTGCCGCCCCACTCGTCCTCGCGCTTGTTGACGCGCGGGCTCCAGAACTGATCGATCAGGTGTTGGTGCACGGCGGACAGCTCGACGCCGTCGAGGCCACCTTCCTTGGCCCGACGCGCCGCCTGGGCAAAGTCACCGACGATGCGCCAGATATCTTCTTCTTCGATGGTCTTGCAGGTGGACCGGTGCACCGGCTCACGGATACCCGAGGGCGATAGCAGGGTCGACCAGTCAAAGCCGTCCCACCGCGAGCGGCGTCCCATATGGGTGATCTGGATCATGATCTTGCCGCCATGCTTGTGCACGGCATCGGCCAAGTTCTGGAAGTGCGGGATGATGCGGTCGGTGGAAAGATTTACCGAGCTCCACCAGCCCTGGGGGCTGTCGATGGAGACCACCGACGAGCCACCGCAGATACACAGGCCGCAGCCGCCCTTGGCCTTTTCCTCGTAGTACTTGACGTAGCGCTCGGTGGTCATGCCGCCGTCGGTGGCATGTACCTCGGCGTGAGCGGTACTGACCACGCGGTTGCGGATGGTCAGCTTGCCGATGTCGATCGGCTCGAAGATTGCGTCGAATGCCATGATATTCTCTCCTCGTAGCCGGGTTAGCGGGCGGCGCCGTCGGTCAGCGGCTTGACGTTGAAAATACCCACTTCGCAGCCAGGCTCGGCGGCACTCTGGGTCTGCTCGGCGACGGTACGCAGGGAGCTGCCCCGCGCGGCGAGGATCTGGTCCATGGCGCCGGCGAACCAGCCGGTGAACATGTACTCCACCTTACGTCCCACCTTGCCCATCTGGTAAACAAAGGCGCTGTGTTCGAGGCGTACCTGAGCGGTGCCCGACTCGAGGTCAATCTGCTCGGTGACGAAAAGCCCCCAGCCGCGCTGGGAGAGGCGCAACATATAGTGTTCAAAGACCGCCTCCCCGCTGATGCCGTGAAGCTCGGCCTCTTTTTCACACCAGTGCCAGGCGCTCTTGTAGCCGGCGTGGTAGAGGATCTCGGCGTACTTTTCGGCGCCCAGCGCCTCTTCGACGGCCATGTGGTTGTTGATAAAAAAGTGTCGCGGCACATACAGCATCGGCAGGGCGTCGGTCGTCCAGACGCCGGTTTCGCTATCCACTTCGATGGGCAGTGCGGGGGCCAGTTTGGTCACGGTTATATTCCTCAAATCTTACTGATTGTTATGAAGTAGCTAAGCAGCCGGTCTGCAAGGGAAGCGGCGCCGGGGATAGGCCGTAGAGGGGGTCTTTTGCCATGGATGGCAAAAGTAGCGTCCAGGGAGGGATTCACAGCGCCCCCTCGTAGGCCTATCGCCGGTAAAGCCGCGTGTCAGGGCACTACTGCGGCTTTATCTCTGGCGCCCGTCCTTTTCTATGGCGTTATCTTCAGGCGCCCCACACGTCCTTGAGCACGCGCACCCAGTTCTCGCCCATGATCTTGCGCACCTGGGACTCGCTCATGCCGCGCTTCAGGAGCGCCTCGGTGAGGTTGGGGAATTCCCCAACGGTGCGAATACCTTCGGGGTTGATGATCTTGCCAAAATCGGTCAGGCGGCGGGCGTAGCCCTTGTCATGGGTCAGCCACTCGAAGAAGGCCTGGTCGTGCCCCTGGGTGAAGTCCGTGCCGATGCCGATGGCGTCTTCACCGACAATGTTCATGATGTACTCGATCGCCTCGCAGTAATCGTCAATGGTCGAATCGACGCCCTTCTTGAGGAACGGTGTAAACATGGTGACGCCGACAAAGCCGCCGTGGTCAGCAATGAACTTCAGCTCTTGATCGGATTTATTGCGCGGATGCTCTTTGAGACCGGAGGGCAGGCAGTGGGAGTAGCAGACCGGTTTTTTGGACTCGAGGATGACTTCTTCGGAGGTCTTGGCGCCCACGTGCGAGAGGTCGCACATCATGCCGACGCGGTTCATCTCGGCGACGATTTCGCGACCAAAGCCGGACAGCCCGCCGTCGCGCTCGTAGCAGCCGGTACCTACCAGGTTCTGGGTGTTGTAGCACATCTGCACGATGCCCACGCCCAGCTGCTTGAAGATCTCGACATAGCCGATCTGGTCCTCAAAGGCGTGGGCGTTCTGGAAGCCGTAGATAATGCCCGTTTTGCCCTCTTCTTTAGCGCGGGTGATATCCGCGGTCGTGCGGACCGGCCGCACCAGGTCGCTACACTCCGCCATCAGCTGATTCGAGGCGACAATGTTATCGACCGTGGCCTGAAACCCTTCCCACACCGAGACCGTGCAGTTGGCGGCCGTAAGGCCACCGCGACGCATGTCTTCAAGCAGCTCACGGTTCCATTTGGCGATAATCAGGCCATCAATGACGATAGCGTCATCGTGCAGTTCGGTGGGGGTCATGGCTAAGCTCCAACAACATTGATTAATGTTGCGAGCATAGCGCTGACGTTGCGCTTAGCTGCTATTGGAAACGACGGCGGAAATTCCAAAAGCGTCATTGTGTTGTGAACACGACACCGACCGGCGGTCGGATGGCAGTGACAGCGCGGCAACGGGCGGGCGGGGAATAGCGGCCAAGCAAAACGTGCCGCCCGGCGACGGGCAGCACGTTTCAGGCGTCAGTCATGTCGACGCTATCAGTTCACCAACAATACGCTTGCAAAGGTAGGCTCGCCCTGGGCGTTGGCCAGGGCCTGCTGGGCACCCGAAGACGGCTCGTTTGCGCCCGACTGATCGCCCCAGCGCTGTACGAAAGGCGGCGACTGATTGTGCTGCCCTTGACGGTCACCTCCTCCCCCAAGACGCTCATTTCGCGGCGGCACGCCGAAGTATTCGCGGTAGCACTTCGAAAAATGGGGCGTGGAGACAAAGCCACAAACGGAGGCAATCTCGATAATCGACAGCGGTGTCTGCTTGAGCAGCTGCCGTGCGCGGGTAAGCCGCAGCTTGAGGTAGTAGCGCGACGGCGAGCACAGCAGATAGCGCTGGAACAAGCGCTCCAACTGGCGGCGCGAGACATTCACATAGCTTGCCAACTCATCGAGCTCGATGGGCTCTTCCAGGTTGGACTCCATCAGGGCGACGATTTCCAACAGCTTGGGCTGGGTCGTGCCGAGCACGTGTTTCAGCGGGACCCGCTGCTGGTCCTGCTCGTTACGCACGCGCTCATAGATGAACATCTCCGAGATACCCGCCGCAAGCTCACGCCCATGGTCGTGGCCAATCAGATTGAGCATCATATCCATTGGCGCGGTGCCGCCCGATGCGGTGAACCGATCCCGGTCAATGGAAAACAGGTAGGTCGTGAGAATCACGTTGGGAAACGCTTCCTGCATAGACGCCAGGCATTCCCAGTGAATGCTGGTTTCGTAGAAATCAAGCAGCCCCGCCTTGCCAAGCGCCCAACTTCCCGTACATACGGACCCTAATCGTCTCAGCTGACGCGATTGGGACTGTAGCCAGCGCACGTGCTCACGGGTAACGCTGTGCTGGGGGCCTACCCCACCGCATACGACGACCCATTCAAGCGACAGCGGCGTGTGCATGGAGGCGTCAGGCGTCACCTGCAATCCATCGCTGGCCCGGACCGGCAGGCCGTCCTGGGTCAGGGTATACCAACGATACAGTTCGCGGCCGGCCAGTTGATTGGCCATCCGTAACGGCTCTATCGCCGACGCCAGAGAGATTAGCGTAAAGTTATCTAACAGGAGAAAGCCAAGGGTCTGGGGTTCGCCTGAGCGATTGCTCTTTGCCGCCGGGTCTTTTGCTTGATTTGCAGTCATCGGTTTTACCTTCCGTCACCTCTACCTTCGTGTGTTTTTCTTATTTATATATGTATAGGTGTCGCTGGCGTCTATTTTAGTTCCCTCCGCTGAAATAAGCAGTCTCGCGAAGGGGGCATTGCGCTTTAGTCGTATATTGGCACAAATTGGGCGGATAGCGACAAAGCTATCGCGCAAATTCAACGCTAAAGTCGCAAATGAAACGCTGGATGTCGCACCCGAACCACGCTCAAGGCACGATGGTCACGCATTTGCTTGGCTGGAAAAACCGCTCTCTGATCGCGGCGCGGTATTCGCCCGTAAAAAAGCCCGCGAGGGTTCGCGGGCTTAAGAGCGAGTGTCGCTTGCGAACGCGGCCTCACTTCATCGTGAAGCCTTTCCCGACGAGAAAATCGCGCATATGTGGGCGCAGCTTCTGATTGAACAGCGGGGTTAAATTCTGCGACCAGTTGGCATCCTTGTTGCCGCTTTTGCGCGATTGGTAATAGCCGTGCATGGTGCTGTCAAAGTCAGCTACCTCGGCTTCGTCATCACAATAGCGATCCTTCTTCAATATCGCGCTAACCGGCAAGCGGGGCTTGATATCGGGGTCGTGGTCGGGATAGCCAATGCACATACCAAATACCGGGTAGACATGCTTGGGGAGGTCCAGCAGCTCACTCACGGCCTGGGGGTTATTGCGGATACCGCCAATGTAGCAAATACCCAGCCCTTCCGACTCGGCCGCGATCGCCACGTTCTGCGCCATCAGCGCAACATCCACCGTCGCTACCAGCAGTTGCTCGGTCATACCACTGACCACGTCTTCGCCGGTGCGCGCGGCGGCCTCCAGCGGCCGTTTCATATCCGCACAGAACACCAGGAACTCACTGCAGTTCGCCACGTATTGCTGGCCGCCGGTTAGCGCTACCAGCTGTTCGCGGGACGACGGAAGCGTGACGCGGATAACGCTGTAAGCCTGAATATGACTCGACGTGGCCGCCGCCTGGCCCGCCTCGATCAGCGTATCAAGAAGACCTTCCGGCAGTTCGCGCGGAGAAAATTTGCGAATCGAACGGTGAGACGTTAATAGCTTGATGACGTCGTTCATCGGGCGCTCCCTCTCAAAAAGTCTTGCTCACTATAAACAAATCCTTACTGTCTATGTATGAGCGAAAAATAGCAGGCTAACATTTTTCGTGGCTCGGTCACTATTCACGCTGCCTTCCTTACTGCCTGCCGTCGGTATGTTAGACTAGAAGCATTGTCGACAGCGCTGGAGCGAAGAGACGAGCAGGCCAAGGCCTCGTTTGAATAGCATGGCGTTACTTTTCACCCCCAAGGAGCCCTATGCTGCGTATTTCCAATACGGTGGAACTCGGCGACTGGGAGATCGAGATGCATCCCATCCGTGCGCAGGGAGCGGGCGGTCAGAACGTCAACAAGGTGGCCTCCGCCATCCATCTGCGCTTCGACATCCAAAACTCCAGCCTGCCGCCTTTCTACAAAGAACGCCTGTTGGCGCTGACGGACCAGCGCATCACTCAGGAAGGCGTGATCATCATCAAGGCGCAACGCTTTCGTACTCAGGAGCATAACCGCGACGATGCCCTGACGCGGCTGCGTGAGCTGATTCGCGAAGCGGTCAAGCAGCAAAAAACCCGCAAACCGACAAGACCCACCCGCTCCGCCAAGCGCAAACGGGTGGATGCCAAAACCCGCAAAGGCAAGACCAAGAGTCTGCGCGGCAAAGTGACGCCGTAAGCTTTTCCGGGCAGCGTTTAACCGTCGCCGTCACCCGTTCATGGTTGAGATAAAACTTATACAGCCGTTTGCCAGAAGCCTTACAACCAAGTTGCCATTTGTAACTCAGTCGACTAGTTTGGGAAGGAGATGGGGTGCGCTTAGAGCTTCCCTAGCGCTGGCTTACTCAACCGCGTCTGAACAAACACTGGCAGTGGCTCAGTTCACCTGGTGCGCTCCAACTTAGGCGCCGTCAGACTAGGTTAACCAGCAAGGAGAACTTCGAATGTCGATAACATCAGAGAAGCAGTTACCCGAAGCCGTCGCTGCTTGGCGTGATCCAGAATTGGATTCGGTCAAAGGCACCGAAACGCCCAAGGATCCCAATAAGGGCTATATCGCGCTGCTTGGCTGGAGCGTGAATGCGATCAAGGCGGCACAAAAGTTCGATCGCCGCTATGTGGTAGTGGCGCCCGAGTGGGCCGAAGATTTCTGCACCGCCAACAACATACCGTTCATGTCTTGGGATTTTATTCGTCTCAACGACCGGTCCATGGAAATTGCCGAGCGGTTGAAGGCCGAAGGCGTCGATGTGGCCATCCCGCTCTTCGAGGAAACCGTTGAGTGGTCTGGTGCCATCAACTCCGTGCTCCTCGACAGCCCGCGCATGTACGGACAGTCCATTCTGTTCCGTGATAAGGCCTTGATGAAGCGCCGTGCCCAGCTTGGCGGTATTCGCGTCGGTATCTTCGAGGAGGCCCACGAGAAAGACGATATCGTCCGCTTCATGAAGCGCGTCAACCAGACGCTGCTCAAGCTGGACGGCGATCCGGACGACCCGATTCACGTCAAGGCCTTCGACAAGGCCGGCTGCCTGGGTCACCGCATGATCCGCACGTTAGAAGAAATCGAACACATTCCCGACGAAGAATATCCGCTGTTGATGGAAAGTCACTTGAGCGGCTGGGAATTTGCCGTTGAAGCCTGGATACACGATGGCAAGATCCAGTTCCTCAACATTTCGGAATACGTGACGCTGGGTTACTCGGTCTTCGTGCCAGCCACCCAAGAGCTAGAAAGCTGGCGCAACGCGATTACCAAGCAGATCGAACTGTTGATCAAGACGTTTGACATCAAGTTCGGCCTGATTCACCCCGAGTACTTTGTGACTGCCGATGGCGAAATGTACTTTGGCGAAGTGGCCTACCGTCCGCCTGGCTTCAAGGCCTTCGAACTGATCGAAAAAGCCTACGGTTTCAATGCCTACCAGGCTTCGATGCTGGTGTTCGATCCCAAGAGCACCAAAGAGGAAGTGGCGGCGTTCTTCCCCAAAGAAGTGGTCGACGCGAAAGGTTATGCGGGCTGCTTCGGCGTATACCCCCGCCGTCGCGTGGTCAGCAAGCTGGAAATGCCGCCGGAGTGTGTTGATCACCCCTACTTTGAGTCGCACGAACTGGTCGCGCCGACGGAAGAAACCGTACCTGACCGTTCGGCCTTTGGTACGCACTGGGGCCTCGTCTTCTTCTTTGGTGACGACCCCATCAAGATGCGTGACCTGCTCAAAGCCCAGGAAGACCTCGACTTTTACGTCTAAAGCATTAACAGCAACGACATACAAAGGGGCGTTTCCATCCAGGAAACGCCCCTTTTTTCAACGCCTGGGAGCAAGCCTTGAACGACCGCTGCTGGGATGCGGCTCATTGTCGCCGTTAAATTTTTTTGGCCGGATGGTGTTCTCACAGTGGTATTCTGTTAACACAGTGATGGGCGGTAAACCCTCTAAATCCAATATTGCCACCTGCCCTCCGTTGCCCTCTCATTCGTCACAGGAGCCACTATGCCGGTTTATACCAATATCGAAGATCTCCGTCGTCACTATGTCCGGCGGACTCCCAAGATGTTCTACGACTACGCTGAGTCGGGCAGCTGGACAGAGCAGACCTTTCGCGAAAACACCAGCGACTTCCAGCATATCCACCTCAAGCAGCGGGTGGCCGTTGATATGTCGGGGCGCACGACGCGCCGCCAGATGATCGGTGAAGACGTGTCCATGCCCGTGGGCCTGGCGCCGGTGGGGCTGACCGGCATGCAGTCGGCCGATGGCGAGATCAAGGCGGCGCGGGCGGCCGAGAAGTTCGGCGTTCCGTACACGCTTTCCACCATGTCGATCTGTTCGCTTGAAGACGTGGCCGAGCACACCACCAAGCCCTTCTGGTTCCAGGTCTACACGCTGAAGGATGACGACTTCATGCGTAGGCTGTTCGAGCGCGCCAAGGCGGTCAACTGCTCGGCGATTGTGGTCACGGTGGACCTTCAGGTGCTGGGGCAACGTCACAAAGACATCAAGAACGGGCTGTCAGCGCCCCCCAAACTCACCCCCCGTTCGATTGCCAACATGGCCACCAAGATACCCTGGGGGCTCGAAATGCTGCGCACCAAACGTCGCTCGTTCGGCAATATCGTCGGCCATGCCAAAGGGGTGACGGATCCTTCGTCGTTATCCACCTGGACGTCGGAAGCGTTTGATGTCTCGCTGGACTGGCGACGTATCGCCCAATTCAAGGAATGGTGGGGTGGCAAACTGATCGTCAAAGGCATCATGGCGCCCGAGGACGCGCGACGTGCCGTCGAGATCGGCGCCGATGCGATCATCGTCTCCAACCACGGCGGGCGTCAGCTGGACGGCGCGGTTAGCTCCATCCGCATGCTGCCGGCGATCATGGACGCCGTGGGCGATGACGTGGAAGTGCATCTCGACTCGGGAATCCGTTCGGGACAGGATGTGCTCAAGGCGCTGGCGCTGGGCGCCAAGGGCACCTACATCGGCCGGGCCTATACCTATGGACTGGGTGCTGCGGGAGAGGCAGGCGTCACGCGAGCGCTTGAAATCATTCACAAGGAACTGGATACCACCATGGCACTCTGCGGCGAAACGGACACCCGCAACCTGAGCGAGCACAATCTGTATGTGCCTCAGGGCTTTGGCGACCCTACCGTCAAGCTGTAACGACAAACGGGCGGCTTAACGGCCGCCCGCTTTGTACTCACTGTTCGTTTGTTGAAGATGGCGCACTCAGCTTTCCAGGTGCGCTATTTGCGGCCTAGCCACCAAACTTCTCGTTCTCGCCCAGATTCGGGGTGGTGTCTTTCTTGATATTGGCCTTGGCCACTTCATACAGCTGGAACGCCTTGCTCTCTTTGGCTTTCCAGTGCTCACCCATCTGCACCTTGACTTCCAGCAGTGCCACGTCGGGGTCGTCCTTGCCTTCCGGGAACCAGGCGGCGATGAAGGGATTCCAGTATTTGTCGATCAGCTGACGATTATCGGTCAGGTTCGCCTTGCCGGAAAGCGACACATAGACACCTTTTTCCTGATCGGAAAAACTCAGGCATACATCGTGGTCGCGCTCGGTTTCCTTAACTTTTTCGGCACTTCGCCGGGTAAAGAACCATAGGGTTCCGTCATAGGCATCCTGAACCAGATGCATCGGCCGGGCCCGCGGCATATCGTCATCCAGCGTCACCAACATGCCGACCTTAATGTCTTTGATCATCTTCCATATTTTCTGCTTATGTTCAGGGCTGGACATAGCGTCAACCTCCTGTTGAATAAAGCCTGATGTATTATGCATTACGCATAACTTGTACAAGCCTAGTTGCCATGACGACTATCAGCAAACATTCGTGTAGGGTGTATGCTTTCAACTGACCCACAACACACGCCGTCCAGTCACGTACCCAAGCAGGATCTGGGTAGCATTATTCAAATCGTTGAGGGCATTCTTGCCGCTCAATACCTCGCTTTTCATTTATGCATCAAATAGTTAATGACAAGAAGGAGTCATCAATGACCACATCCATCACGCTGCGCGAACTATTAGGGCTCGGCCATACCCCCAACAAGCTTTCAGAATCAGCGTTAGTCCTCATCGACTGCCAGAACACCTATCGAGAAGGGGTGATGCAGTTGGAGGGAGTCGAAGATGCACTGCTGGAAGCCCAGAAGCTGCTCGAAAAAGCACGAGAAGCCGGCATTCCTATTATTCACATTCAACACGACACCGGTGAAGGAACGCCCTACGACATCAAAGCACCGATCGGCCAAATTGCCGATATCGTGAAGCCGCTGAACGGCGAGCCGGTCATCACCAAGCAGTTTCCCAACGCTTTTGTCCAGACCGACCTTGAAGCGCAGCTGAGAGAGATGGGCTGCAACAAACTGGTGCTGGGGGGATTCATGACCCACATGTGCGTCAATTCCACCGCACACGGCGCGTTCAACCTGGGATTTGATGTCACCGTGGTGGCCAGCGCAACGGCGACCCGGGCGCTGGAGGCGGATAACGGCAAGGCACTGTCAGCCCAGGCGGTCCACGAGGGGGCCTTGGCCTCAACGAGGGACCTGTACGCAGCTGTTGTGGATAACGTGGACGAGCTGCCCGTATAAGCTGCCAGGCACCGCATCCATATCGCGTTCCTAGATGAAGTATCTAACCCAGGGACAGGTTGATCACCACCAGAAAGGCCAGCGCCGCCGCCGTTGGCCAGGGACTGCGCAGCACGACGCCGAACAGAGTCAGCGGAATCAGGACGGTCAGGGCTGCCATCAGGTGAGGCAGCTCAGCCTGGCCGCTTGCCGACATGCTGCCAACGTAGATAAGCCCCAGAACGCCCAGCAGCAGTCCAAACCAGACGTTACGGTCACGCAGCCGTGATGGCATCTGTGCGTCCTCTCATATGTTTATCGCAGGGCCCGCATAGGGTTGAAAGCCGACGTTGGTAAACCAGCGCCAAGTGGTGCAAAGTCAAATGCTAAGCAGGCAGCCCTTCATGGCGATGCAGACGCCTCCCTGCCTCATTTGTTCCTAGGTGCCCGCCTCCACCAGCGCCTTGCCCTCCGTCCCTGACTGCGAGATCAACATGACCGTGCCCACCCAACCGACACCAGCGCCTTCGACAAAAAAACTGCCCTGCCGCGGCTGTACAGTGAAATGCAGTTACTATGCGACCTGTGACGGCAAGCCCTGGAGGAAACAGGCGCTTTAAGTGGCAGCCTTGCGCTGCGCTTAAAGCGCTTGGCCCTTGTCGAGTCTAGCTACCCCGTTATGCAGTTGCGAATGTGCATCTCGCTACGTCACTATCATGGTGGGCACGGACGTTTGACAGGGAGTCATAACCAATTGAACACCACCATGACGCAACCACTGCTGGCCTTCTATCGGTTTTTACCCACGCTTGCGCTGGGCCTGATCGGCGGGGGCATTGCCTACTGGATTGAAATGCCGTTGCCCTGGCTGCTGGGCGCCATGATAGCCACCACCACCGCCAGCCTTATGGGCTGGCGGCTGCGCTCGCCGGGACGCGGTCGCAAAGGCGTGTTGGTGGTCATTGGCGTGATGCTCGGCTCGGCCTTCACGGGGGACGTCTCGGGCGATCTGCTGGGATGGTCGACCAGCCTGGTCATCATGCTGCTGGCCACGGCCGTGATGATGCTGTTTTCGGTATGGTTTTCCCGGCGGTTCGCCCACTACTCCATGGATACGGCCCTCTATGCGGGCGTGCCCGGTGGCGTTTCGGCGGTGACCGGCATGGCCCTGGACTCTAGCGCCGATCTACGCGTGGTGGGCATGACCCATGCGGTGCGCATTTTGATCCTGCTGGCGGCCATTCCACCGCTGCTGAGCGGAATCGGGCATGTCAGTCTGCAACCCACCGGCATGAGCCTGGATCAATGGCTGTGGCTGCCAAGTCCCGCGGATGCGGCGTGGCTTGCCGGAGCCGGGGTGCTGGGTGCCTGGCTTGGGCAGCGGCTGCACCTGCCCAATGCGCTGCTGTTCGGGCCCGCCCTGATATCGACGGGCCTTCACCTCTCGGGCCTGACCCATGCCTCGCTTCCCCCCAGCCTTATCGCCATGGCCCAGGTGGTGATTGGCATCTCGGTGGGCGTACGTTTTGCGGGTACCTCTCTGGCCGAGGTACGCCACACCCTGGTCATGGCCACCCTGCAAGCCGTCATTCTGCTCCTTATCGCCCTGCTGGCGGCATGGGGCATACACGCCTTGACCGGTGTTTCGTTAGCGGCGGCGCTGCTCGCCTATATGCCCGGCGGTGCGCCGGAACTGAGCCTTGTCGCCCTTTCATTGGGAATCGACCCGGCTTTTGTCACCTCGCACCACCTTCTGCGTATCACGGTGCTGATCCTGGTATTGCCGCTGTTGTTGAGCTATTTTCAGCGGGCGCATGTATAACCCAGATCCGCCATCGCCAATGGCACTATCACGTCATTACCCAAGCACGCCATCAGCGCTTATCGGCCTCTTCGGCCTCTTCGGCCTCTTCGGCCACAGGTTCTTCCTCAACAGGGTCTTGGAGAGGCTCACCGTCCTCATCCAGCAACTGGTAGTCGTAAGCGGCCTGCAGGCCGGTATCCTCTTCAGTCGCCGCCTCTGGCTGCGGCGCTTCATCGTCGGTCAAGTAGTCGATATGACCGGGGTAAAGCGGCGATATAACCGCTATCACGATGCCGATCACCGTAAAGATCGCAAACGCATCCGCGTATCCAAGGCTTTCGACCAGCCCACCGATCACCGGCGAGCCCAGCGCCTGCCCAAGTGCACAGGCCATGAAGGGAAGTACCGGCCCCATCGATATCCGCCCCGGCAACAGGCGGATGCCGGTCATCAGATAAAGCCCCGTCAAGCTCATGTAGGCCAAGCCGAACACCATGGCGGAAAACATCGCCAGCGGTAACTGACTGGGGCTCGCGGCCAGCAACACCAGGCTTGCGGACAGCATCATCAACATCAAGGCCTGGGTAATCGGCGGGTTGTTACGGTCGGCCAGATCACTGATGACGGCCCCACCCAGCCCGGCAACACCCACCGCAAACCACAGCCAACCGGTATTCTGCGAAGACAGCGCGCCCAGGTTCACCAGCAGGTCAGGCGCGAACAGCCAGTAGGGCGCAGACACAAAGCCCATGGCAAAGGCAAACAACGTCAGCCGAATCAGCCGTGACCACTGCACCCGAGTGATAGGCGGCGGCGGTGCTGCGTTGGCGGGGATGAGACGGGATACCGAAGGAATGAAAAACCATGCCGCCACGACACCGAGCCCGGCCAGTACGGCAAATATCATGTAGGTAAGCCGCCACGCATCTGCCAGAAAGATCACCGTCGGCACGGCCACGATGATGCCGATACTGGTACCGGCATTCATGATCGAGCTGACGCGCCCGTGCATCGACCGGCTTACCAGCGCCTGCATCGCCGCCGTGAGGGCCGGCATCATCAAGCCGGTGCAGATACCGCAGACAAACACCCCCACGCCCAACGAAAGGGACGTGGACGACTGGCTGATCAGGGCCAGACCGCCAAGCCCGAAGACGCCGGAAAGCACCGCCAGATTTCGCGCGCCCAGACGGTCAGCGGCGAAAGGGGCCACCAGCGTAGCCAGCACAAAACTGATGAACGGCAGCGCACCGATGATGCCGACGACATATGACGACAGTGACAGCTCATCGCTGATGGAGGGAACGAATAGACCAAACGCAAAGCGTGCCAGCCCATAACTGATGGCGACCAGCGCCGCACCGAAGAGGGCGAACCCCATGTTCGACAACGTTTTCATAACAGGCACTCCCCGCCGCTGGCCACATGTATAAAGGTCCACCCAGCTCATTGTGGTAGTAACCTCGGATATGAGCAATGCTTAGGCGGGACCCAGCGGGTAAAAAATATCTACCGGCCCGTGGGCATGGCGAAGCCGCGAAGTGCGTTAGTCAGGAGACGCTGGTATAAAGGAAAGTGCCTCACAGGTCGACGGCGCCTCAACGCCGAAGCCATCATTGCCGTAAACGCAAGGAGAGAGTGCCATGAGTCAGCGCGACGAATTTGTTGAAGAAATGAAGGCCCGGCTCGACGAGTGGAATCAAGATATCGACGAGCTGATCGCCAAGGCCCGCCAGGCCAGTGACGAGGCCAGGGTCAAGTACCATGAGGACATCGAGCGGCTCAAGAAACGCCAGGCGGAGACACAGCAACGACTCGACGAGCTTCAGCATTCAAGCGAAGCCGCCTGGGAGACGATTCGCCAGGGGATGGAAGACTCCTGGGAGCTGATGCGCAAAGCCTTCCGGGACGCCTCTTCGCGCTTCAAATAGCCGCTTAGGCGATTCCGCCACGTCAGCGAGTCGCGGTGCCGTCCGGGGGTTGCGACGCGTTACCCTCGCGAAGACGCTCGATGGAAGCGCCCCCCTGCTTGGCCAGGGTCGCCAGGCGGTCGATCTGTTCATCCAGGCGCGGCAGGGCCTCCTGACGGTAGCTCGAAAGATCGTCGATCGCGCCCATGACATCACCGAAGGCCTCCTCGAGCACTTCCATGTCAAGCATCGCCCCGGAGGCTCGCTTCTGGATATCCACCCCCTGCTGGCGCAGCGCCTTGGCAGTGCCGCCGATCATCTGCGACGTGGTGGCGTTGAGAGCTTCGACGCGATCTAGCACCAGGCGCTGATTGGCCATGGCCATGGCCACGGTCACCGCCACGGTGAGCGCCGAGACGGTAACGTTGATCGCCCTGTCCACGCCGCGTATCAACTCGCGATTGTTGCGGATGATGACCTCCAGCGCCAGCACGCCCTGCTGGCTCACCGCCAGTTGCTGCTGAAGGTCGACAATGCGCTGGCGTAGCGGGAAGAGCAGCTCCTCCTCAAGGAACTGACGCCGTGGATCATCGGCATCGCGGGCGGCAACCTCGCCCTTCAGACGGCGATCGATCAAGCGACCCAGAGCCACCTGACGGTTTAACTCACCGAGAATGTTATTGAGGGCTTGCTGATCATCGCTGAGAGTAAGGTTGTCGCGATGCAGCATGTCGCGACCGTTCTCCAGCTCTTCGATGATCGCATCCAGCGCCTGCTGGGCATTCTCGAACTTGCGAAAGTAGCGCTGCACACGGCTGTCGATGCCGGGAATGATCGCCATGATACGATCCAGCGCGCTCGGCGCCAGGCGATGGCGGGCAGGGTCGAGGCCTTCCATGCGCCCACGCAGATCGGTCAGCGCCTTGGCGACGGGCCCGCCTTCGTCACCCTGATGGGCCAACTGGCGCAGTGGCGTTTGCAGCATGGCGCTGCGATGGGCGGCCTGCTGCTGCAATTCAAGCCCCATCTCGTCCACGGCGCGGCGCTGGCGAACCACCGACGCCTCGTCATCGCCGGCGAGCACCTCCTCGACGAAGTGGTCGGCCATCGCCTCAAGCTCAGGGTCGATATCACGGTCTTCGGCGTCGACCGAATCGGCATCGGCCTGGCGCACGCCCACCTGGTCGGCGATCTCCTCCACCGGCGGTAGGGAGAGGCGACGTTGGTCATCGGATGGCTGAGTCATGAGCATCTCCTGGGCTATTTAAAGAAACCGTTGCAAAAATCGCCGGGTAATGCCAATCGGCGCCTTACTCCTTGCGCGCATAACGGTCTGCACCTTCGGCGAAGCGGCGCAGGTCCTCAAGTGCCGTTTCGGTGGCGACCGACGCCTGAGGGCGTGCCGTCTCGATGCGCGCCATGGAAACAGCGGTATCGTCGAGCACGGTCAGCGCCGATTCGATGCGCGCAGAAAGCTCGTACAAACGGTGCTCGGTCTCCACCAGCAGATCCAGGCGGCGCACCAAGGCAGCGCGCTCTTCCTCGCTCAGCTGGCTGCCCTTGCGGTTCAGGCGGCCCCGTACATAGTCGCCATCGACGCTCACCACGCCGCGCGCCTGGGAGGCCATTGCCGTCAGCGTATCCACCGCGCCGAAACACACCTGGGTGACCAGGCCCTGCGAGCGCTTGAAGGCCAGTTCGCCAGGCTGGAAACGCTCACCGAGCACGTCCATCACATGACGATAGCGACTGTAGAGACGGTCGGCCAGGATCGCCAGGTCGGGGCGATTGGCGTCGAGCAGGCTTTGCTTGACCCGGCATATGGCCAGCACGAGCTCGTCGGCCCCTTCCGGAGGCCTTGCCGGATCCAGCACCAGAACCCCCGCTTCGTGAGCCCTGCGTTCCTCCCGGGCACGGCGCTGCTGGGTTTCGGCCGCACGCTGCGCGGCCTGGCGACGGGCGCGGCGGCGCGCCAGCCAGCCACGCAGGGTGCGCTCCACCGGCAGCGCCACCGGAATCGCCACGATACCCGACAGCCAGCCAAGCAGGCTCGGGCTGAAACCACCCCACAGGGACGTCAGCCACAGCAGCATGCTAATGAAGGGCACCAGCAGGCAATAGCGGAAGATGACCTGCAACCGACCGGGCGCCGGCCACGGAAGTGCCAGGCCAGGCTTGTAGAGCCCGACCAACAGCCAGGACAGGCAGGTCATAAAGAGGCCGTAGGAGAGCCCCTGCAGGAATCCCAACATGGAGATGGCTATCCTTCCGTCGTGGAGCGCAAACACCGAGTGTAGCCTAACCGGGAGGAGGCGCTAAGCCCTAGTTGGGCACACGCTGTTAACGCTGCGCCCCAACCGGGGTATTGAGAGCCGCCAAGTGGACCGCTAATACGCAAAGGGCCACCCTCGGGGGCGGCCGTGAGACGCCGGATGCCCCAGTGGGCAGTCGGCGTTTTCGCTATGGCAGAACGACCAGATGATTGGGCAGCTCGTTACGCTCATGGGTGGCGGGCACATGCGCTTTCAAAAGCTTGCCGCAGGCGGCAATACAGTCAAGAAAGCCCTGCCGGGTGTCGCCCTGGTGCACCTTGGCGGTGAAATCCGCCACGATGTCTTCCCACACCTTGTCGTCGAGCACGTTGGCGATACCCTGATCCACCAGGATCTCCACATAGCGCTCCGCTTCCGAGACAAAGATCAGCATGCCGGTGCCCCCGTCGGTATGGTGCAGGCGCTGCTCGAGAAACTGACGACGCGCCAGGTTGGAGGCACGCCAGTAACGCACCTGCCGGGGAATCAGCCGGGTATTGATGCGCGGCATGCGAAACAGCAGGCTGAGTAGGACGAACGTGCCCCACTGCACCAGCAGCAGCACGTCGGCGCTGAACCAGCCGCCCACATAATTGGCGATACCCGGCACCAGCAACGCCAGAATGCCCGCCCAGAGCAGCGGAATATAGCTGTAGTTATCGGACTGGGCCGTCAGCACGGTGACCAGCTCGGCGTCGGTTTCCCGCTCGACCTCGTTGATCGCGGCGGTAACGGCTTCCTGATCGCTTTTGCTTAGTAATGTCATGATGGTGTGATGCTCATAGTCAGGAGTAAAGAGTCAGCGCGGGCGGAGGGCCATATGGCGTTACCAGCCACCGGAGGCACCGCCGCCGCCAAAGCCGCCACCGCCGCCACCAAAACCGCCGCTGCCACCGCCGCCGCCACGACCGCCCATCAGCGCCGCGCCGACGAGGGCCGCGCCCCCGCGTCCGCCACGGCCACCACGACTGCCGATAAAGAACACAACGCCCATCATGATGAAGAAGAATAGCCCCATCAGCCCGGGGTTGGGCTTTTCCTGGGCTGACTCGGGTGGCTGCCCCTCGGGCGCCGCCAAGGGCTCGCCGCCGAGCACCTGAATCATCGCCGCGGCACCGTTAACGATACCGGCCTGAAAGTCCCCCTGGCGGAACGCCGGGCTGATCGCCTGATTGATGATCACCGCGGACTGAGCGTCAGTGAGACGCCCTTCAAGGCCGTAACCCACTTCGATGCGGATGGCCCGCTCTTCTTCCGCGACGATCAGCAGCGCGCCGTTATCCTCGTCTTCCTGACCAATTCCCCAGTGCCGACCCAACTGGTAGCCGAAATCCTCGATGGGATACCCCTGAAGGTCCGGCAATGTCACCACCACCACCTGCTCGGTGCTGGCGTCTTCGTGGGCCTCGAGCATCTGGGTCAGGCGCGCTTCCACCTCGGGTGACAGCATTTCAGCACGGTCGACCACCCGGCCGGAAAGCTCGGGGAAATCAGGCGATGACTGGGCCCAGGCGGAAACCGGGAGCAACAGCAGGAACGTCAGCAACAGACTTTTGCGCATCAGGGTAGCCATCAGAAGTCCACCGCAGGTGCTTCGTCGGCATTTTCCGTGGTGGCTTCGAAGTTGGCGCGGGGCTCCAGATCGCTATACAGCAGGCTGTGCCAGATTTTGCCCGGGAAGGTACGCAGTTCGGTGTTGTAGCGCTCCACCGACTGGATGAAGTCCCGCCGCGCAACGGCAATGCGGTTCTCCGTGCCCTCGAGCTGTGACTGCAGGGCCAGAAAGTTCTGGTTTGATTTCAGGTCCGGGTAGCGTTCGGACACCGCCATCAAACGGCTCAGGGCGCTGCTCAACTCTCCTTGAGCCTGCTGGAACTGCTGCAGCTTCTCGGGGTTCTCAAGAATGCTCTCGTCCACCTGAATCGAGGTAGCCTTGGAGCGCGCTTCGATCACCGCGGTTAACGTTTCCTGCTCCTGGTCCGCAAACCCCTTGACGGTTTCCACCAGGTTGGGAATCAGATCGGCACGGCGCTGGTACTGGTTTTCCACCTGGGACCAGGCGGAGGTGACTTTCTCGTCGTAGGTGGGAATATTGTTGACCCCACAGCCGGTGAGTAACAACACCAGCGCCAACACGGACGTCCACTGCCAGAGTGTCCGCTGTAGAAACGGTTGATACAGGATTCTCATAGCGCTCTGCCCCGAGGGTCGTTGCATGAAGAAGCGGAAATGTCCGGCCCGCGAGCAGAGACACCAAACTTAAGGTAAATGTGGGGGCAAAGCGGCTGTTTTCAAGGTGATCAGCGTTTCAGGCGGCTTGCGTCATAGACGCATTTGCCCGCCACGAACGTTTGCTGCGGCTGAAGGTCGCTATCGAGCAGGGTGACATCGGCGTCGAAGCCGACCGCCAGGCGTCCTTTGCTTGCGTGCAGGCCAAGCACCCGGGCCACGCTTCCTGAAATCAGCCCCAGGGCCGTTTCGAGGGGCAGCACGTCCTCCCTCACGAGGCGTTGCCAGTCCGCAATCAGCGTGGTGTTGCGTGCCACTTTCATGCCTAGGTAGGCCCCGTTCGCGTCGAATTCCGGCAGGCTGCCGTTACAGTCGGAGCTCAGGGTGATGAGCTCAGGCGGCACGCCACGCTGGAGCAAGCGAGCCACGGCATCGAAGCCGGACAGGCCATCGCCGGCGTCTTCAAAGGCGGTGATGTCGACGCTGGCGTTGAACGCCAGCGCATAGTCTGCGGCCTCCTCGAGCAAGGCAGGATGGCGGTTCACGTGGGTGGGAATCACCTGGTCGGCGGGGATTTCGGTTTCACGGAGCAATCGGCGCAGCGGCTCAAGCCCCCGTTTGCCGTCACCCAGATGGAAGTGGCAGATGCCGCGTTTGCCGGCCAGCATGGCGCCCACTCGGGTATCGCTGACCAGGCGTTCGATTTCATCCTGGCGCGGCTGGCTCGAGCGATGATCCGAAATGGCGATTTCCCCCAGGCCAATGACCTCGGGAATCCAGGCCAGATCGCGCTGAACATCGCCGGTCAGCGTGGGCGGCGGGACACGGTAAGCACCGGTGTACATATAGGCCGAGATACCCTCGGCCCTGAGCCCGCGTACCTTGGCCAGCAAGTCCGCCGGGGAACGGCTGATGCTGTCGGTGCCCAGCACCCCCACCACCGTGCCGATCCCCATGGCGGCGATTTCATGGGCGGAAATTTCCGGACAGCGCGTGCCGCAGCCGCCTTCGCCCCCACCGCCGGTAACGTGGACGTGCTGATCGATAAAGGCGGGCACGGCGGTAAGGTGTCGCGCCTCCACGACCCGCACCGGCCAGCCAGGGGGAATCTCGAGGTCCCGCCCCAGGGCGGCGATGCGGCCATCGGCGATCAGGATATCGTTCGCCTCGAGCGGTTCCGGCGCATAGACGCTGCCGACGCGCAGCAGGGTCAGCAGCCGGTCGTCCCGGGGGTCGGCGGGCATCATGACGACGCTCCGTCTGGCGTTCTGGCGGCAACCGACCGGAAGCGTCGCCCCCTGATGCGCTCAATGGCGCTCTCCACATCGTCGATCAGCAAGACCAGCAGGTCGCCTTCGCTGGCCTCTTCGAAAGCGCGCTCCACGGCCTGCTGCTCTTCCATAATGACCTCCACCCGACAGTCGCCGGGTACGGACTCAGCGCCTTCGCGCAGCAGGCGGGCGGCGTCACCGGGAGTGCGGCCGCGGGCGTCGGTCTCGTAGATGAAGACCACGTCGTGCATCCGGGCAAGCAGGGTGCCCAGCGTGAACAGGTCTTCGTCGCGACGGTTGCCGGGGGCGCTGGCCACGCTAATGCGTCGCCGCGCCGGAATGCAGCCGACCAGTTCGCTCAACGCCTCAAGCGCCGGCACGTTGTGGCCGTAGTCGATCAGCACCTTCATGCCGTCGGCGTCGATCAGGTTGGTCCGTCCGGGGTTCTGGCCCGGCGTGGGATGGAAGGTCTGCAAGCCCATCTGGATGTCGGCGATCGACAGCCCCAGGGCATAGGCGGCGGCACTCGCCGCCAGGGCGTTGGCGACATTGAAGCGCGCGTGGCCCTCGAAGGTGATCGGCACATCCACCACCGGGATCACCTCGGCTTCAACATGGCCCTGGCGCATCACGATGCGCTCGTTGTGCAGGGTAAAGGCGACGCCCTGGTCGCGGACGTGCTGACGGACGGGACGGGAGTTGGGGTCCAGCGTGAAGAAGATGATGTCGCCTCGCGCCCACTCCTGGCCTTCCAACACCCGGGGGTCGTCGGCATTGAGCACCGCCGTGCCGCCCTGGCGGACGGCATCGATCACTACCGTCTTGCAGCGTGCCAGCTCATCCAGGGTATGAATGTCGTGTTCGCCCAGGTGGTCGCTGGCGATGTTGAGCAGCACGCCGACGTCGCATTCGTCGAACCCCAGCCCGCGACGCATGATGCCCCCGCGGGCGACCTCGAGCACCGCGCACTCGACGGTGGGCTCGCGCAGCACGATCGCCGCCGCCTGAGGGCCGCTATAGTCGCCGCGCATAATCACGTGGTTGTCGATCTCGATGGCGCCGGTGCAGGCCATGCCGACATTGCGCCCGGCCTGGCGCAGCAGGTGCGAGAGCAGGCGTACCGTGGTGGTCTTGCCGTTGGTGCCGGTGACCGCCGCGATGGGAATGCGGCCGGTGGTCTCGCTTTCGGGAAACAGCATGTCGATCACCGGGCGCCCCACATCGCGCCCCTCCCCGTGGGTGGGCGAGAGGTGCATGCGAAAGCCGGGGCCGGCATTGACCTCGACCACTGCGGCCGACTGTTCCTCGAGGGGCTTGGTCAGGGTTTCGGCGAGCAGGTCGATGCCGATGATATCGAGCCCCACCAGCCGCGCAATACGCTCCGCCGCGTAGCGCACCTCCGGGTGAACATCGTCGGTGACGTCCGTGGCCGTGCCTCCGGTGCTGAGGTTCGCGGTAGGCTTAAGATAGACAATCTCACCTGCGGGAATGACGCTCTGCAGGGTCAGGTTCTGCTGGCCGATCAGCCTTAGCGACTGGTCGTCCAGCTGGATCTGGGTAAGCAGGTTCTCATGACCGACGCCGCGGCGCGGATCGCGATTTTCCGCGTCGACCAGCGCCTGGAGCGTCGCCACCCCGTCGCCCACCACATGCGCTGGCCGACGTCTTGCGGCGGCGACGAGCTTGCCGTCGATGACCAGCAGGCGGTGATCCTCGCCGCGAATGTACTGCTCGACGATCACTGACGGGTTGCGATGCGAGGCAATGTCGAAGGCATCACTGAGCGCCTGGTCGTCCTCGATATTGGTGCTCACCCCGCGGCCATGGTTGCCGACCACCGGCTTCACCGCGACGGGGTAGCCGATGCTGCGAACGGCGTCCAGCGCCTCATCGAACGAATCGCACACCCGCCCCAGGGGCACCGGAATCCCGGCATCACCGAGTACCTGCTTGGTCCACTCCTTGTCGTCGGCAATGCCGAAGCCGATCAGGTCGGTATGGCCGGTCACCGTCGCCTGGATGCGCTGCTGACGGTGGCCGTGACCGAGCTGGATATAGCTGCTGTCCTCGCTCAGCCGGACATGGGGGATGCCCCGCCGGGTGGCGGCATCGACGATGGCCGCCGTGGAAGGGCCGAGCATGTGGGCGTCGCGCACCTGCTTGAGGCGGGTGATGATGGAGGCGATATCAATCTCGTCGCCCTTGAACAGCCGCGCGACGAGATCGACGGCCTCTACGCCGGCGGCAAGGCCGCAGGCTTCATCCCGGTAACGGTAAACGACGTTATAGATGCCGGTGTCGTAGGAATCGACCGTCTTGCCGTAGCCCACCGAAAAGCCGATCAGGTTCTGCAGTTCGATCGCCACATGCTCAACCACATGACCGGCCCAGGTGCCGCGCCCCAGCCGCTCCAGAAAGCCACCAGGGCGGCCCACCGAGCAGCGGTGTTCCTGCAGCGTCGGGAGCAGCGTCGTCAGCCGCTCGACGATGCCGGGGACCAGGTCGCTGGGTCGCTCCTCGAGTTCACCAATGTCCAGCCGCATGTAAATGGCCGGGTAGCGGCTGTAGTAGTTCGGCCCGCGTAGCGCCCGATGATCGAGAATATTCATTGACCCGACCTGCCTACCAGGATGGCCGCTAGCTCATCGGCGACGAGATAGCGCCGCGCATCGACATCATAGCCATGCCCACTGACCATGGCATGCAGAATCATGTTCTCGATGGCGACCGGTTCGTTCATGGCCAGCTCCGCGATATTGGAACTCGCCAGATCTCGGCTATCGATGATGATGACATGCCCAGGCCCAATGGTTTCCAGGATCCGATTGGGATGGATGATGACCGCCGCATCTTCGCCTATGCCCACGCCCAGATGTTCCGGATTGCTGGCCCCCACCTGCATCAGACGCGTGAATCGACCGCGCTCGAGGAAGTGGCTGTCAATGACCAGCCCGCGCACGAAGTCCAGGCCGAAGGTCATGTTGACCCCACCCTTGCGCAGGGCATCGGCCGCCGCGCCGTTGTAGATCATGGTGCTTGGCATCGCGGCCGCGCCCGCACTGGTGCCGGCGACCACGGCGCCGGCCCTAAGCCGTTCGCGAATGGCACGCAGGGTGGCGGAGCCACCAAACACCGTGGTCAGGCGAAGCTGGTCACCGCCGGTGAAGAAAATCACCCCGCTGCGTTGTATCAGCCGGATATTCTCTTCATCGGCGGCTTGCTGGCGGTCCTGGATGTTCAGCGCATGAACCTGACTGGCCCCCAAGCGAGTGAAGGCCGCCTCGTAGCTGGGCAGGAGCTGTTCAGGAATGCTGCTGGCCGTGGCGATGATGGCGACTTCGTCGCTGTCGATGGGGGCAAGCTCGAAAACCCGTCGCAGAATGGCGAGTTCGGAGGTCTTGTCTTCGGCTCCGCCAATGGCCACAAGGTGGCCGGTGACGGGGGGATGATGTGACGCCATGTCCCATTCGCCGCCCAGCGACGCTTTTAAGGAATGCACAGACACGCCCGTCAGCGGTAATGTCATATGCGATAATGTTGCAGTATGTGGTTTAACTTATAACAGTAGACATCGACCCTAGCCAGCTTAATCACGCCCCTCGACCTGACCGCTTACCACCCCCGGCTGCATATTGCCGCTGCGCCCCGACGATAACCCGCTATGCTTGATTGAACGGCCTGCTTCAGGCTAAAGCCTGATAGGAGCAAGGCCATTTCCTGCCTGCTACCCGCTGCCCTGCAGCGGTGATGACTGCCGACAGCCGAGCTTACGCCAGGAGGCAGATATGAGCGTTCGGAATATTTTTGTTGTCGGGTTGGATGCGCATAATCGCCAACGCCTCGCCCATTTACGCGGGGCTGAAAACTACCGTTTCCACGGCGTGATCGAACCCGCCGAGGTCAATGATACGGAAATCTTTCCCATCGAGGACATGCTCGCCCGGGCCGAAACCCAGCTGAAAGCCTTTGGTGAGCCTGTCGATGCCATCGTCGGCTACATGGACTTCCCGGTTTCGACCATGCTGCCGCTGCTCTGCGAGCGACTGGGCACGCGCACGACCAGCCTCGAAAGTCTGCTCAAATGCGAGCACAAGTACTGGAGCCGGCGCGTTCAGCACGAAGTCATCGCCGATTACATCCCCCGCTTTACCGCCTTCGACCCCTTCGATCCCCAGGCGCTTGCGCATATTGGAGAAGCGGGGCTGTATTTCCCATTCTTCGTCAAACCCATCAAGTCGTCAGGCTCGCGGCTGGGCTTTCGCATCGAAAGCCCCGAAGATTTCGCTCATGCCGTCGAGCGCTTGCGTGACGGCATCGGGACGATTTCAGAGCCCTTCAACTATGTGCTGGAGCACGCCAAGTTGCCTGACGAGGTGCGTCTGGTCGATGGCGGTCACTGCATGGCCGAGGAAATTATCGGCGGCTGGCAATGCACCCTTGAAGGCTACGTATTTCAGGGCGAAGTGGTGCCTTACGGCATTGTCGATTCGATTCGCTACCCGCAGGTGCTGAGCTTTTTATCCTACCGCTACCCGTCGCAACTGCCCGAGCATATCCAGCACAAAATGCAGGCGTTGACGCGTGACGTCATGGCCCATATCGGCTACGACAATGCGGCGTTCAATATCGAATACTTCTGGGACGAAGTGCAGGATCGCATCTGGCTGCTCGAGATCAACACCCGAGTTGCCCAATCGCATTGCGACATTTTCGAAAAGGTCGATGGGGTCAGCCATCAGCAAATAACGGTGGATTTGGCACTTGGCCAGTTGCCAGACATGCCTTACCGCCAAGGCGCCTTCAAGGTCGCCGCGAAATACTTCTATCGCGTCTTCTTCACGGATGCTACCGTCAGCCAGGTACCCAGCGATGAGGACATCGCCGCCCTTCAGCAGGCCTTCCCCGGGACCATCATCACGCTTCAGGTCGAAGTCGGTACGCGCCTGTCATCGCTGCCCGAGCAAGACAGTTACAGCTTCGCCCTGGCCTACATATGGATGGGCGCTGACGACATCATCGCACTGGAAGACAACTACGCCCGCCTCGCCGAGCAGCTACATTTTGGGTTTGAAGACATCATTGGCTGACGCGCTATCGTTGCAGGCCCTCACTATAAGAAATTAAGTTACCGAAAAGGAAAGAAGGCCATGCATATCGTCAGCGATCTGCCCCGCAAGGTGCAGGAAGAGGAAGACTGGATCACCCTGTCCGATGGCTGCCGGCTGGGCATTCGTATCTGGCGTCCGGTGGATGCCGAAAGCGACCCGGTCCCAGCCATCCTTGAGTACCTGCCCTATCGCAAGCGCGACCTGACGGCGATGCGCGACGTCCAGACGCACACCTACTGGGCGGGCCACGGCTACGCCGGCATTCGGGTGGATATTCGTGGTAGTGGCGAGTCGGACGGCGTGCTGACCGACGAATACCTCCAGCAGGAGCTGGACGATGGCGTCGAAATTCTTAAATGGCTCGGTCAGCAAGCCTGGTGCACCGGCGATGTCGGCATGATCGGCATCTCATGGGGTGGGTTCAACGGCCTGCAGATTGCCGCCCTCCAGCCGCCCGAGCTAAAGGCCATCATTACACTGTGCTCGACCGACGACCGCTACGCCGATGATGTGCACCATATGGGCGGCTGCCTGCTCGGCGACAACCTGTCGTGGGCCTCGACCATGTTCGATGGCAATACCTGCCCCCCTGATCCGCAGCTGGTCGGTGAGCGCTGGCGGGAAATGTGGCAGGAACGCCTTGAGGGAAGCGGGCTATGGCTGGCGACCTGGCTGCAGCATCAGCGCCGCGATGACTACTGGAAGCATGGTTCGGTCTGCGAGGATTTCTCGCGCATTCGCTGCCCGGTCTATGCCGTCAGCGGCTGGGCTGATGGCTACTGCAATGCCGTGTTCCGGCTGCTTGAAGGGCTCGACGTGCCGCGCAAGGGCCTGGTCGGCCCCTGGTCGCACAAGTACCCCCACCTGGGGGTGCCGGGGCCGGCCATCGGTTTTTTACAGGAATCGCTGCGCTGGTGGGACTATTGGTTGAAGGGCAAGGAAACGGGCATCATGGACGAGCCGATGCTGCGCGTATGGATGCAGGACTCGGTACCGCCTTCGGCCCGCTATGAGGAACGTCCGGGCCGCTGGGTGGCCGAACCTAGTTGGCCGTCGCCGCGCATCGAGCCGACGCCCTTTCGCCTTACCAGCGGCCATGACCTGCTGCCAGCCCAGCCAGGCGATGAAGCGGCCGGGGCGGACAACGATGTACCTCTCGCCGTGCGTTCGCCGCTGTCCGTCGGCCTGTATGCCGGCAAATGGTGTTCCTACAACGCGCCGCCCGACCTGCCCCACGATCAACGCGACGAGGACGGCGGCTCGCTAATCTTCCAGACGGCCCGGCTCGAACAGGATATCGAGATTTGCGGCCAACCCGTGGTCGAACTCGACATCGAAGCTGACCAGCCCGTGGCCATGGTGGCGGTGAGGCTCAGCGACATCGCCCAGGACGACAAGGCGACCCGAATCTCCTATGGGCTTTTGAACCTGACCCACCGCGACAGCGATGAATTTCCCGAACCGTTGGTGCCGGGCAAGCGGTATCGCGTGCGCATCCTTCTGAAGCACATCGCGCAAAACTTTCCCGTGGGTAACGCCATCCGCCTCTCGCTCTCGACCAGCTACTGGCCGCTCGCCTGGCCGTCACCGGTGCCCGTCAAACTTACCGTGCACCCGGCCGGCAGTCGGCTCATCCTGCCGTGTCGCGAACCACAGCCCACGGAAGAGGCCGCGCTGCCCGCCTTCGCCCCGCCGGAGGCCGCCCCGCCGCTGGCGGTAACCCTGATCCAGCCGAGCCAGGAAGCCTGGCGGGTCATCCGCGACCTGGCCAAGGATCAGACCACCCTCGAAGTGATCAACGACGAAGGCACTTTCCGGATCGATGACATTGATCTGGAGCTGTCGTCTCGGGTGATCGAGCGCTACACCTATTCCTACGGTAACTACGACAGCCTGAGCGGCTGGACCGAGTGGGAACGCAGCTTTCGACGCGGCGACTGGATGGTACGCAGCGTGACCCGCACCCTGATGACCTCGGATGCGCACAACTTCCGCCTGCGGGCCACGCTGGACGCCTTCGAGGGCGACAGCCGCGTCTTTGCCAAGAGCTGGGACGAGGAAATTCCCCGCGATCTGGTGTGATAAACCCCTGAGCCTCGTAAAGCCCAGGGGAATGGCGAGGTAATGCCCGCAGACGTGCTCAGGAAGCGACCAGGCGGTAGCCCCTCTCGGTCAAGCGCTTGGCCAGTACCGCTATGTGGGCGGGGCCAACCTCACAGCAGCCGCCCACCAAGGTTGCGCCGTGTTCGACCCACGTCAGGGCGTGCTCGGCGTAGGCCTCCGGGTCAAGATCGGCGCGCGAGGCCAGCGAGTCCACCGTGCCTCCGGGCTGCAGCGTATCCACGGACGTGAAGCCGTTGGCGTAGCCGCCAAACGGCACGTCAAGCTCGGCAAGCGCCCGCATGGCCGCGGTGACCGCCTCCGGCACGGAGCAATTGACCAGTATCCGCTCGGCACCAAGCGCCACCACCTCTTCGGCCGCTTCTGCCAGCGACTCGCCGGAGCGCAGCCGCGCGCCATCGCGGTCGTCCACCGTGAACGCCACCCACACCGGACGCCGACTTTCCACCGCCGCTGTAGTCGCAGCACGCGCTTCCCGGGCCAGCGACATGGTTTCACACAGGAAAAGATCGACGCCATCGGCCTGTTGCGCCACCAGGCGGCGGTAGTCGCGCAGGCAGGTGGCATCATCCGGCACGCGATCCGGGTGATAACTCGCTACCAAAGGCGGCAGACAGCCCGCGATGCGCACGTTTTGACCGCTCGCTTCACGCGCCTGGTGCGCAGCGCTCAGCGCCGCCGCATGCAGCGCCTCGAACATGGCCGGGTCGCCATCGCGGGCCAGGCGGAGCGGCGTGACCGTGTAATTATTCAGCTTGATCACCCGGGCGCCCGCTTGGATGAAATCACGGTGAGCGGCCGTGACCAGATGCGGCTCGTCGAGCATGACCTGCGCCGACCACAGCGGGGACGCCGGCTGGCGGCTGCGCTTCCTGAGCTCCTGCCCCACGCCACCGTCAAGCAGCACGATATTCACGTTGTCAGTCCCCATCGGGTCACCACCTTGTCTCGGAATACGCAAAAGTCTGACACGGCAAATGGTTGTACAGCCACCCTAATAGGCAGAGGGTGCTATATCATGGTTTACCACGATAAAAGATAAGCACATCAAACAGCCGGGCATCTCTCCCAAAAGGTTAACTGCATGGTAAAAGTGGCACTATTTGTCGATGTCCAGAACGTCTATTACACCGTGCGCGACGCCTATGGCCGAAACTTTGATTACAATAAGTTTTGGGCAAGGGCCACCGCCAACAGAGACGTCATGAACGCCTTCTGCTATGCCATCGACCGGGGTGACCGCAAGCAGCGCGAGTTTCAAAACATCCTCAGAGCGATTGGCTTTGACGTGAAGCTGAAGCCTTTTATTCAGCGTTCGGACGGCTCAGCAAAAGGGGATTGGGACGTGGGGATTGTCCTCGACGTCATGGAGCACGCGGAGGACGCCGACGTCATCGTGCTGGTGTCCGGTGATGGCGACTTTGACCTTCTGGTCGAAAAGATCCGGGTTAAATACGGAAAGACCGTTGAGGTTTATGGCGTCCCCCAGCTGACCGCCGCGTCACTGATAAACGAAGCCAGCGAGTTCATCGCGATAGATGAAACGCTGCTACTCAATCCGTCTTGATGAACATATCCATCATCAAGTGTTCAGCACGCCGGGCGTCGCCGCAGGGTGCTGCAGCGTTTCTGGAAAAATCGTCTGTTTATAAAGGAGTAAAGGGACGTGTCATCACGACAGACGCGAGATCAAGTCCATTGGTTGACCGGTCAGTTTTGTGAATACTGCAAAGAACTGATGTACCGAAGGTCCATCACGTCGAGGGTGCAATTCGAGACCTGCATATCCTTGACTGTCGCGGCCCTGATCTTTGGCATGTTTGCGATTTCCGACTACAGCCTGCTCGGCCCCACCCAGGAGTATTACCTGCTGATCGCCATGCGCAGCGTGGTAGTGGTCCTTTGCCTTCTACTGGTCGTGATCATTCGTCACTGGGGTGGCTATTCACGTCGCGCCTGGCTCCACGCCTTACCCCTGTGGATCCTGGCAACCGGCATCATTCTGATCGTGCCCTTACGCCCCGATAGCCTGTCCACCCAGATAACCGCGGTGGTGGTCGCCACCATGGCGTTTTATCTGTTAATCCCCAACCTGCTGACCGTCGTCACCCTGGCCAGTCTCTATTTAAGCATCGGCTTTTTAACCTCAGCGGTCCTGTTTGCCGACATTACCACCGCCCAGGCGCTGCGCATGGCGCTGTTGTTCATCATGGCCAATGCCGTCGGTTTCTTTGCTCTCCTGCGACTGGAAACACTGCAGCGCCTGCAATTTGCCCTGCTGAGCGAAGAGCGCGATCAAAATCATCAGTTGCTCGAGGAAATCGCCAACCGAAAATCCCTCGAGGCACAGCTACGCATGATCGCCGAGCGGGACGCCTTAACGGGACTCAACAATCGCGGCCATTTCATGAAGCTGACGACCGCCTTATTGCACCGCTCACAGCAGGAAAACGAGCCATTCAGCCTTTTCATGATCGATGTGGATCATTTCAAACGTATCAACGATACCTGGGGGCACAGCCACGGAGACTGGGTCCTCACCAAGATCGCAGAGGCGTGTGCACAATCGCTCCGCCGCACGGATGTCATAGGACGTTTCGGGGGCGAGGAATTTATCGTGGCCTTGCCCAACACCGGCCCTGACGACGCCAAAATCTTGGCACAACGCTTAAAGGAGCGGGTCGCCGCTCTCCCTTCGCAGGAAGACATAGGCGCGCTGAGCCCAAGCGTCACCATCGGTATCGCTGTGGCGCACCAGGAAGACGTCGACCTCGAGTCGTTGATCACGACAGCCGATCAAATGCTTTACGTTGGCAAGCGCGACGGCAGGAACCGGATTATCATGTCTTGAAGTGGCATCGCGGGGAAACACGCGGCATACCCACGTCAGGCAACGCAAGACTGGCCGCTCTGAGCGTGGGCCCGCCTTCAAACGGCAAACATTGAGCGTCTCTCTGGCTGGCTTGGTACTATAGAACCACGCTATCAAAATCATCTGCCTGAACTATAAAACACAGCAATAACGCTCGTAAAAACCCACAGGCACATACAGATATGCAGAATCAGGCAATTTTCAGCGAGAAATACGCCTATTGTTAGCAGCCTAACGTCACTATCATTTCTCTCACGGTCGTAAGGCCAATACGCCGCCAACCAGGACACCCGCGCGCTCTGTTCCACTGGATCGACGCAACGGGCATACCGCCCAACACACCTGGGTTATGCGGCTGTATCATTCAACGAGAGGAAGTTACGCCATGAAATACGCTACTATCATGAAGACCATCACCGCCGGCACCCTGGTACTGGGCATGGCCGCTCACGCCACCGCCGACGTATCCACACAAGCCCGTTTTGACACCGGCAGCCACGCCCAAACCGGCACGCGGGAAGGTATCAACCCGCAGGCCGATGATGGCCAGGCCTTCGCCAACCAAGGCACTCATTACCGCACGACCGTCGAGGTCGGCAGCCCCCTGGTCGGCGGCACACAGGAAGGCATGTTCCGTGAGCGCGTCAAGGTCGAGGACAATCAGGCCATGTCTCAACAGGTCTCACAAACCGAGCATGCTGAAAACCTGACCCGCGGCACCCGGGGCTAATCCCCTGCGTTAGCAAACCGCTGCGATTCGTCAACCGAATCGACACAGACATCATGGGCCACCTCAACGGGTGGCCCATTTTTTATGCGCTGGCTGACAAGTACCGATACATCGCGACTCAAAAGACAAGCTAGGCGGGCACGCTTACCCGCGTTTCGCCGCGCAACTTGGCAATATCGCTTCGCGGCGGTGCGCCAAACATGCGGCTGTATTCGCGGCTGAACTGCGAAGGGCTTTCGTAACCGACTCGATAGCTGGCCGTGGACGCTTCCAGGCCTTCTTTGAGCATCAATAAGCGCGCTTCGTGCAGCCGCAGCTTCTTCTGAAATTGCAGCGGCGACATGCAGGTAGCCTGCTTGAAGCTGTGGTACAGCGCCGACTCGCTCATGTTCACATCCTCCGCCAGCTGCCGCACCCGCAGCGGCTCGGCGAAACGATTCTTGAGAATCGAGATGACCTGGGAAATGCGGTTTGACTGACTGTCGGTGGACGCAAATTCGCGCATCCGTGGGCCCAGCTCGCCCACCAGCGCCCGGTAGATGATCTCGCGCTGAATCAGCGGCGCCAGCACGGGCACATCGTCGGGCGAGTCGAGCAATCGAACCAGCCGGGTCATGGCATCCAGAATCCCCAAGTCGACCTGGGCAACACACATACCGCAGCCTGAATCAGGGGTACCACGGGGTTCGCTGGCGTGATGGACATCGCCCAGCTGCATCACCACCTTGGCGACCTCGGCGGGATCAATATTGATCTTGACGGCCAGAAACGGGTTCTCAGGCGAGGCATCTACCACAAACTTGTTAACCGGCAGATCGACGCTGGACACCATATAGCTGAGCGCGTCATAGACGATTTCCCGATCCCCCAGCTGCACCGTCTCCCGCCCCTGGGCAATCACGCAAAGCGACGGCTCGTAGACCGTCGACATGCAGCTGGTAGGGGCGTCTGCACGAAACAGGTTCAATCCTGGAATAGCGGTTTCATAAAGCCCCTCCTCGCTCGTTCTGGTCGACACCAGATCGGCAAGCTGCCGACACATCGGTTCGGCAGTGGGCTGAGCTTGATCGGATAGGGCGTGGGGATAGGCGACGTTGTGCATGACTGACCTCCAAATACGTGGAGGCAGCATACAGGATCAGGAAATTGATAGCACGCGAACTAATGTCGCGTTTTTTTAAGCTACCCGTGGATTTTATTCTATCACCAGTTTGAACACCCCCTTTTCTGAACACACTTAGCACGTCGTTCGTTTACTACACCCTGGATGACACAATTTAAAATTCAGCAATTAAACTCATAAATAAAAACAATATTCATTACCACTTCCTTACTAGGTAGACAAGGTAAACGATGAAGACTAAAATCCAAAAAAGAATAACTTAATTACCATATCGAATATCGATACTAAGCCCACAACAACATGTGTTCATGTCCATTCGATAGCACTCTACAGCCGTATCGAAACTTCTCTTAATTAGAAAAGGAAAAACAATGTCAATCGAGATTACGCTTTGGGTTGTTTTTTGGGCTGCAATGATTACGGCTATTGCTACCGGATTGGGTGCGGTACCATTTCTTTTTGTAAAGAATTTCAGTCCTTTCTGGCTAAGCATATTTAATGCATTGGCCGCAGGGTTAATGCTGGCCGCAAGCCATAGCCTGGTTAGTGAGGGGAGTCGAGACGCCCCCTGGCTGACGTTGCTAGGTATGGGTTTAGGCTTACTGCTGGTCGTCATATCAGACAAATTAATTGAACGACGCGGTGCGCCGAATGTAAGTGAACTAAATGGTGCTAGTGCACGCAAGGCATTGCTCATCTTGGGCATAATGACTATCCACTCTTTTGCCGAAGGAGTCGGAGTAGGCGTCTCATATGGAGGTGGTGAGTCGCTTGGCCTATTCATTAGCGCCGCTATTGCTGTTCACAACATTCCTGAGGGACTTGCTATCAGCTTGGTGCTAATCCCAAGAGGAATGTCAGTCTGGAGAGCAGGAGGATGGAGTATTTTTACCAGCTTGCCTCAGCCATTAATGGCAGTTCCAGCATTCATGTTCGTCACTTGGTTCGCACCTTTTTTACCAATTGGCCTTGGGCTGGCTGCAGGAGCCATGATATGGATGGTATTTGCTGAACTCATACCCGACGCATTCAAAGCTGCTTCCCCGAATGCTGCTGCCACTACAGTAGCATTAGCGTTTTTTGCTATGTATGCATTTCAGCACGGAATACATTGAGATAAATTTATATAATATCCCATTGACGAAAGTTTCCTATTAATTATCCAAGAGAAGCGTCCATCACCGAAGAGATGAACGCCATTCAGTTAACATTTAATTAAATCAACACCAGCTACTAACGTTTACATGTATTGATACCAAGCAGCTTGTAAGCTGGACAAAAATTGAACAGTCCTGTTGCCAACGGCACTACACCAATCCAGCCCCAGGCACCAATAGCGCCAAAAAGAGCTAATACCATGAGTGCAATACCTATCAAGATACGTAGTATCTTATCCATACCGCCTACATTACTTTTCATATTTATCTCCTAAGAATTGCCATTAATGTTCAGAAGCTATGAACGGGGATACTTGGATCACTCATCTTTTGTCCAATTTTTTCCGGCGTCGCAACACCGACACCTTCAAGAAGGTTGCTTTCGTCATATTCGCTGTTAGGCAGATAAATGGCACAAACATCGACGTCTGCACCATTTTCCATCAGCATTTTCAGAATACCTTCTGGCTTCACTTGGCCTGCCGGATTACTTGGCGGTGTGGCAATAGCATCCGCACTTTCGTATCCTTCTACCGCTAGATGACCCGCGGCATCGCAGAGCAATATATCCAGATCAGTACCCTGCTCCAGCATTGCGTTCGCCAGGATCATCACCATGCCTTGAGTCTGGAGAGAGTCGCTAGTGAGAATCACTAATGCCTCATCTTTCCGTTGGTCACCTGAGGGGTTATCAGCTACTGCGTGACCCGATAAACTGATAAGCATCACCATAATTGTTAGTGTGATGGTTGCCTTGAAATTCATATATATACCTCATTGGGCCAATTAGCGTCCGATAATCATACACTTAAGAATCGATTAAGCAGCAGAACATCAATTCTCAGGTTTCCACGCAACATCAGGGTTAATTTTATAGCTCCATGGCAGGCCTGAATTACGCCATCCATCCTTGGCTCTTACGCCCCCAGAGTCACCATCTTCCAGCTTTGAACCCTCAAAACCATCGGTGACAGAATAGACTTCGCTGTATCCCATATCGGTAATTACATCGACAGCAGGAGCACTTCGTGTGGCCCCCGAACGGCACATAACGATAATTGGATCATTCTGGTCTACATCCAAAGCTTCAATTTCAGCCTTAACTTGCGACTCGAACCCGGTATTCTTTTTAGAAGGCCATGTTTCTGATTTATCATCAAATTGCTCCCGATCAGCTAGCACCCAGGGCACATGTATATCAGTGGGCTCAGCGAAGCCAGTAAACTTAATTTCTATGGGGTCACGCACGTCGATCAGCACAGCACTGTCATCTTCCTGTATTAATTCATAAGCTTCTTCAGCTGAAAGATACAATCCCAGCTTTGTCTCGCGATAAGCCTCTGCTTCTTCTGCATACGCGAGACTGGTGCTTAGAGACATAGAGACGCCTAACCCGATCAAAAGCAAAAATTTCGATTTCTTCATAACTTTTTCCTCTAACGTAATATCCATAAAATCTATTATAGTCCTCTTACTGAGCTGACACACGAGACAAGTCGTCGCAGCTTGATCCAAGTCAAACAATGTTAGGTTTTAACCAACACCGTCGTGACCTCTGGGATCGCGATCAGCAATCAAATACTTTTAAAGTTGTAAAAAAACCGCGCCGTCAGTGGGCGCGGTTAGATAATAAAGAGATATAAAAAGGAGACTTGTTGAGGTCAAATGCCTTTAAATTTTTCTAAATCAAAACGATCGGCATTCATCACCTTGGTCCATGCAGCTATAAAGTCTTCGACAAATTTTCCTGCATTATCGTCTTGAGCATAAACCTCGGCATAGGATCGAAGAATCGAATTAGAGCCAAAGACGAGATCAACACGACTAGCCGTCCACTTCACTTTATCGGTCCTGCGGTCGCATACTTCGTAGAGATTATTGTCAATAGGTTTCCAAGTATTCCCCATGTCGGTCAGGTTAATGAAAAAGTCGTTAGTCAATTGACCTTCGCGTTCAGTAAAAACACCGTGGTTAGTGCCGCCGTGATTAGCGCCAAGCATACGCATACCGCCAATCAACACGGTCATCTCGGGTGCCGTCAGCCCCATAAGTTGCGCTCGATCTAGAAGCATCTCCTCAGGTTTGACAATGTAATCTTTTTTAGACCAATTACGGAAACCATCTGCCAAAGGCTCCAACGGCTCAAAAGATTCTGCATCAGTCATTTCAGCGCTAGCATCACCACGACCCGGTGTGAATGGAACCTGCACATCATGCCCAGCAGCCCGCGCAGCTTTTTCAATAGCCACACTACCTGCCAAGACAATTATGTCAGCAACACTGACACCATTATCAGCAGCGATTTTTTCATACACTTTTAGCACATAGGCTAAGCGCATGGGTTCATTGCCTTCCCAATCTCTTTGTGGCGCCAGTCGAATGCGCGCACCGTTAGCACCTCCTCTGAGATCAGAACCTCTGAAAGTACGTGCACTGTCCCAAGCTGTCGCCACCATCTCGCTAATTCTCAAACCACTGTTAGCAATTTGTTCCCTTACTACTTCTTCGCAGTAATCGATATTGCCGGCAGGCACTGGATCTTGCCAGATTAGCTCTTCGGATGGCGCCTCAGGACCGATGTAGCGCTCCTTGGGTCCCAAGTCACGGTGGATCAACTTAAACCAAGCGCGTGCAAAACAGTCTTTGAAATAAGCTGGGTCAGCCATAAATTTTTCACATATAGCGCGGTAGGTTGGATCTACCTTCATCGCCATATCAGCATCGGTCATGATGGGGTTGTGTCTGACGGAAGGGTCAGTGGTGTCAACAGGTTTGTCTTCTTCCTTGATGTTGACAGGCTCCCATTGCCAAGCACCAGCAGGGCTTTTTTTCAGTTCCCACTCATAGCCGAATAGTAAATCAAAAAACCCCATATCAAACTGAGTTGGATTTGTCGTCCAAGCACCCTCAATGCCTGACGTCACGATATTAGTAGCTTTACCTTCCATGTGAGGATTGTGCCAACCAAGGCCTTGCTCTCCCACTCCAGCGGCTTCAGGCTCCGGACCGAGTGCTTCAGCGTCACCGTTACCGTGGCATTTACCAACGGTATGACCACCTGCCGTGAGGGCAGCAGTCTCTTCGTCGTTCATTGCCATGCGGGCAAAAGTCTCCCGCACTTGCTCTGCTGTTTTTTGCGGGTCAGGTACACCATCGACCCCTTCCGGGTTCACGTAAATTAAGCCCATCTGAACAGCGGCCAACGGATTTTCCATCGTGTTGGGGTTATCAACATCTCCGTAACGCTCTTCTGACGGCGCTAGCCATTCTTTCTCAGCCCCCCAGTATATGTCTTTTTCCGGATGCCAAATATCTTCTCGACCAAAGGAAAAACCGAAGGATTCCATACCCATGGATTCGTAGGCTACATTACCAGCAAAAATAATAAGATCAGCCCAGCTGATCTTATTGCCGTATTTTTTCTTTATCGGCCATAGCAGGCGACGAGCCTTATCCAAGCTAACGTTATCCGGCCAGCTGTTGATCGGAGCAAAACGCTGGTTGCCGGTTGCACCCCCACCGCGGCCATCTGCGATACGGTAAGTACCTGCAGCATGCCATGACATACGGATCATCAATCCGCCGTAGTGCCCCCAGTCTGCTGGCCACCAGTCTTGGCTACTGGTCATTAGGGCATGAACGTCTTTCTTTAATGCCTTGAAGTCTAACTTTTTGACTTCTTGACGATAGTCAAAGCTTTCCCCCATGGGGTTAGTTTTACGATCGTGCTGGTGAAGAATGTCCAGGTTTAAGGCTTCAGGCCACCAGTCCATGTTGGAGTTGCCCTCTGAGGTGTTTCCCCCATGCATTACCGGACACTTGCCTGTGTATTCGCTCATATTGACCTCTACTAGATTATTTGCGTCGACTCACGCGTGCAAACCAATTGTTCCGCCAGAAGATAACAAAATAAGTATTTGATATTGTTAACAATTAACTTAAAACAAATTTTGATATTCTTTCTTGGAATAACTTTATACCTAATTGTGGATCAGGCGCAATCTGTCCAGCGTAATTGATCTAATAGCTATTAATTATTAGCTAATAACTTTATTATTTTATCGTAAGGCTTCAGCCACGGCAGTACTGCAACTGGAGTGGTGGTGGATGCCTCGATTAGAGGCATACCGAATTGTCGAGCGAGCAGGTTATAAAGTGACTACGTGTAGGGTCCCTGATGATCAAATGAGCTATAGAAGTTATCCTCTATTGGCCGCTCGAGAGCTTCTACAGCAATTCATCCAGGAGCAGGCCTATGGACATCAAACTGCATAAACAAG
>Ga0008837_100116_pt1 | contig 133197 bp, 119 predicted proteins | sample HotLakConsUCCSLE_FD_65500 | JGI IMG/M metagenome (GOLD analysis project Ga0008837, IMG submission 65500) | Hypersaline microbial mat communities from Hot Lake, Washington, USA - Hot Lake Consortium UCC-SLE | ecosystem: Environmental > Aquatic > Non-marine Saline and Alkaline > Hypersaline >...
AAGAGGCGGAAGCCGAGGCCGAACGCGAGCGCGAAGCCGAAGAGCAGCGCCGTCAGGAAGAGGCGGAAGCCGAGGCCGAACGCGAGCGCGAAGCCGAAGAACAGCGTCGTCAGGAAGAGGCGGAAGCCGAGGCTGAACGCGAGCGCGAAGCCGAAGAGCAGCGCCGTCAGGAAGAGGCGGAAGCCGAGGCCGAACGTGAGCGCGAAGCCGAAGAACAGCGACGCCAGGAAGAGGCGGAAGCCGCAATGCAGCGCCAGCTTGAAGGTGAAGCACAGGCCGCCGCCGAGGCGCAGCAGGCCGAACAGGCAGCCAACAGTTTCCTGACCATCGTCAAACGTGCAGTTGAACAGGCCTGGATCATCCCGCCCGAGGCAAGCGACTCAATGAGTGCTACGCTTCAGGTCAGGCTGGGCCCGTCTGGTGAAGTCCTGGCGACGTCGGTCGTGTCGTCAAGCGGCGATGGCAATTTTGATCGGTCGGCAATGCAGGCAATAGAGCACGCCGCGCCTTTCGGTGAGCTGCGTGATTTACCGTCAGAACAGCAGCGTAATTTACGTCAATTCAATCTGCGATTTACCCCGGGGGATGTTCGCTGATGCACACCATAAGTAAGGTATGGCTATTCTGTTTACTGCTTGCAATGAGCACTGCGGCAAGCGCTAACCTGACCATTGAAATTACCCGTGGCAGCGATCAGGCGCTACCCATAGGCGTGGTGCCGTTCGAAGGCGCCGACGGAATGCCGGAAGACGTTGCGCAAATCATCCACGACAACCTCGAGCGCAGCGGTTTTTTTGACCCTCTTGACCGTAGCTCAATGTTTGAGCAGCCGAGCGAAGCGGACGACGTCGAATACAGCACCTGGCGCTCGCTCGATGTTCGCTATCTGGTGGTTGGCAAGGCCGAGCGCACGGATAGTGGCTACCGTCTTCAGTATGACCTGATGGACATCAGCGGGCAGACTCGCATGATGAGTGAAACCGTGACGGCCAGCGAAGATGATCTACGTGGCGCCGCGCACTACATCAGTGACCAGATTTTCGAGGAGATTACGGATATCCGCGGCGCCTTTTCCACGCGTATCGCCTACGTAACGGCACAGGGCGTCGGGGATGATACCGACTACGGTCTGTACGTTGCCGATGCCGACGGTCGTAAGAGCCAGCAGATACTCACCTCCGATCAGCCGATTCTATCGCCCGCCTGGTCGCCGGATGGCGAAAAGCTTGCCTATGTGTCCTTCGAAAACGGTCAGCCGGAAATCTATATTCAGGAAGTGAATAGCGGTAACCGCGCTCGCATCACGTCTTTTGAAGGCATCAATGGGGCACCCATCTGGTCACCCAACGGTCGTCGCCTGGCCATGTCATTGTCCAAAGACGGTCAGCCCGAGATCTACGTCATGGAAATCGGCGATCGCTCGTTAACCCGCATCACGGACAACAACAGTATCGATACCGAGCCTGCATGGTCACCGGACGGTAACCGGTTGCTGTTTACCTCTGATCGCAGCGGCGGGCCGCAGATTTATGAGCATGACCTGGGCAGCGGTGAAACCGAGCGCATGACCTTTACCGGCAATTATAATGCCCGGGCGCGCTTCTCTCCGGATGGCGAAGACCTGTTTCTTATCCATCGGTCGGACCGCGGATTCCAGGTGGCCAGACAGAATATTGAGAGTGGTCGTCTGGTCACGCTAAGTGATTCAACCCAGGATGAATCTCCTAGTGTTGCGCCGAACGGGACCATGGTAATCTTCGCTACCCAACAGGGTAACAACGGGGTGCTGAGTGCCGTTTCCGCCGATGGCCGTTCGTCATTCAGGTTGCCCGCAGCACAAGGTGATGTGCGTGACCCCGCATGGTCACCGTTTCTAAACGAATGAACTACATTCACGTTTTCAGGCAAGGAGTCTGATTATGCAACTCAAACCGTTGGCTCGCTCATTGGCAGTCGTGCTATCTCTTGCAGTTATTGCTGGCTGTTCTAGCACCGGCGGAACTCAGGACGGCGATTCATCTGGCAGCCAGGATGGCAGTGGTAGTGGTAGCTCCAGCAGCACCTCGGGTGCTGGTGGCAGTGGACAGTACGGTAGCGGCTCATCAGGCGCTGACGGCAGTCAGCAGGCCGACTCGCGCATCCCCGATGTCAAGACCATTTACTTTGATTACGATCGCGACACCATCAAAGGCGAATACGAGTCAGTGGTAATGGCCCATGCGCGCTATCTGCGCTCCAATCCTGATGCCGAAGTTGTCTTGCACGGGCACACCGACGAACGCGGTACCCGTGAATACAACATGGCTCTGGGCGAGCGTCGTGCTAATGCCGTAGAGCGTTTCCTGAATATCCAAGGCGTCTCGTCTTCGCAAATGAGCGTGGTCAGCTACGGTGAAGAGCGCCCGGCAGAGCGCGGAGATAGTGATCGTGCGTATTCACAAAACCGCCGCGTTGTGTTCAATTATTGATGACCTGTGGGGGAGTTAACACGCTTTAGACATTTTGGAGTCATCATGAATCACGGTCTCATACGTTACGTTGAGAGGCTGTGCGGTGCGGGAGCCTTAGCGCTCCCGCTATCCGTATTGCCTATTGTCAGTATTGCCCAGCAACCCGTTGTCGATGATCTGTCGGAATCCGGCAGCGGCTTTTATGAACAAGCCCAGACGCAGGGCGATTCAGATGGCAACGGTAGCCTGGTTTTATTTAACCAGGTGCAGGAGCATAATCAGGAAATTCAGCGGCTGCGCGGTGAAATCGAAGAGCTTCGCCATCAAATGGACCAGCTCCGCCGTCAGTCACAGCAGCAATACCTTGATATTGAAGACCGCCTGATGAGCAGTGGTCCGAGCCAGATCGAGGAGTCGACACCCGAGGTGGAGCCGGAAGCCGCCGAGGAAGTGGCTAACGCCCCCTCGCCAAGCGATGTCAGTGATGATGCGCGCCAAGCGTATCAGGAGGCCTTTGCCCACGTTCAGGCGCGCCGCTTTGATGAAGCCATCACTGCGTTTGAAGACTTCGTCGAGACGCACCCCGATACCAGCCTGACGGCCAACGGCCATTACTGGCTGGGTGAACTCTATGCCGCCGAAGGCGAGCTGGATGCCGCTGAACAGTCCTTCAATCGCGTCATCGACAACTATGATGGCAGTAGCAAGGTGCCGGACGCGATGTATAAGCTAGGCTTGGTCAAAGCGCGCCAGGGCGATGCTGAAGAAAGCCGTGCGCTGCTCGAAAAGGTCCAGGATGATTATCCGCAGAGTAGTGCCGCAGGGCTCGCCGATGATTTCCTTCGCCAGGATGGCTAGCGGCGCCGTCGTCAGGAGGGTCTGTGATGACATGTAAAATTGATTATCAGCCTGCGCCCGATCTGCTCCGCGACCGTGTTGTACTGGTTACTGGGGCCGGTGACGGCATCGGACGTGCCGCTGCGCTAAGCTATGCGCGCCACGGCGCGGCGGTCATTCTGCTGGGCCGCACCATCGCCAAGCTAGAGCGGGTGTACGATGAGATTGAAGCCGAAGGTGGTCCTCAGCCGGCTATCTTTCCGCTCAACTTTGAAGGCGCGAGTCTCAAGGACTATCACGACATGGCCGACACCCTCGATAAGGAGTTCGGCTGTCTTGACGGTTTGCTGCACAACGCCGGTCTGCTCGGCAGGATTACCCCGTTTGCGCAGTATGATGCGGCGCTGTGGGAGCAGGTCATGCAGGTGAACATCAACGGCCCTATCTGGATGACTCAGGCACTGTTGCCGCTGCTGCAGCGTTCAAACGACGCGTCAATCATCTTTACTTCCTCAAGCGTCGGCCGCAAAGGTCGCGCGTATTGGGGGGCCTATGCTGTGTCAAAATTCGCCACGGAAGGGTTCGTGGAGGTGCTGGCCGACGAGCTGGACAGCGAGCCTCATCTGCGTATCAACACCTTGAACCCGGGTGCCACGCGCACCCAAATGCGGCGTAATGCCTACCCCGGTGAAGACCCGGCAAACCTGCGCACCCCGGACGACATCATGCCCACCTACCTGTGGTTGATGGGCCCCGATAGTGCGGGTACCCACGGACAGAAGATCGACGCACAGCCGCCCAAGCAGCCCTAACAGGTGGCGGTCAGTCAGCGGCCGGTAAGGCATCGACCAATGACGCGCACTGAGCATACCAATGATGCGCCGGCCACTGGTGATAATCGTCACCTTCGGCAATATACCCATAGCCAACCGCTACCGCCGTCATGCCGGCGGCTCTAGCGGCCTGCATGTCCCTGAGATGGTCTCCCACGTACCAACAATCCCGAGGGTCGACGCCCAGGCGGAACGCGGCCTCCAGCAAGGGCATGGGGTCGGGCTTCTTGGCGGCCAGATCGTCGGCACACAGCAGGGCGCCTGGTGTCAGTGAGAGGGCGTCGATCAGCGGTGTGGTGTAGCGTCGCGGCTTGTTGGTAACGATTCCCCAGGGGCGTTGGTGTCGCTGCCAGGCGGCGAGCCATTCGTCGAGCGGAGAAAACACCCGACTGTGAACCGCAACCGCCCCTTCATAAGCATCCAGCAGGTACTGCCGGGCCTGGGCCTGGTGAATGTCGCTCAAGTCATTACCCAAGGCCAGGCTGACCAGTGCATTGCCCCCGTTGGAAACCTGGGCACGTATCGTCGGATACGGCAGCGGCGCCAGCCCGTGATGCTGGCGTAACGCATTGGTCGCCACGGCCAGGTCGGGGGCGGTATCCACCAGCGTACCGTCGAGGTCAAAAAGCACCGCCCTGGGCGTTGAATGAACTGACATTTATGCTTGGACCTTACGGCAGTACATCATGTAATTGACCGACACATCGTTCTCTGTAAGGCGATAATGGCGCGTGATAGGGTTGTAGGTGAGCCCGATCTGCTCGCGGACTTCCAGGCCGCTACGCCGGTTCCAGCTCGCCATTTCAGACGGACGGATAAACTTGGCGTAGTCATGGGTGCCGCGCGGCAATAATTTGAGCACGTACTCGGCGCCCAGAATGGCAAAGGCGTATGCCTTGGGCGTGCGATTGAGTGTAGAGAAAAACACATAGCCACCCTGACGCACCAAGGCTGCGCAGGCGCGCACCACCGACGCCGGATCGGGGACGTGTTCCAGCATTTCCATACAGGTCACTACATCGTAGTGGCCAGGCTGCTCTTCTGCCAACGCCTCGACGCTGATGTGGCGATACTCAACCGCCACGCCCTGCTCCTGGGCGTGCAGGCGGGCAACGCCCAGCGGCGACTCGCCCAGGTCAATGCCGGTCACGTCGGCACCACGATGCGCCATCGCCTCGCTCAAGATACCGCCGCCACAGCCTACATCCAGCACTTTCTTACCGGCCAAGCCTGCCCGGGCATCGATAAAGTCGAGCCGCAGGGGATTAATGTCGTGAAGTGGCTTAAACTCACTTTGTGGGTCCCACCAGCGGCTGGCAAGTGCTTCAAATTTCGCGACTTCGGCATTATCAACATTGCCTTGGTATTGGTGAGCAGTGCTATCCTGAGATGTAGCTGACATGTTTTGACTCCATCAACAGTGAGCAAGTAGGGCGCTACGCGCGGCCGACGACTTGCAGTGTAACGGCGAACTGGAAACCCGTCGCGCGTTCAGTATGATGGGCATTCTAACCACTCCTGAGCCGGAACGCATGAAAAGGACCTCTTATGATTCGTAAGGCTGTACTGCCTGTGGCGGGGTTTGGTACCCGCTGTCTACCCGCTTCCAAAGCGATTCCCAAGGAAATGATCACCATTGTGGACCGTCCGGTGATTCAGTATGTGGTCGAGGAAGCGATTGCAGCGGGTATCCGCGATATCGTGTTCGTTACCAGCAGCAACAAGGGGGCGATTGAAAACCACTTTGATACCCACGCCGAACTCGAGGCGAGCCTTGAGGCCAAGGGCAAGCACGATCTGCTTGCGTCGCTTCGCTCCATGGTGCCCGAGGACGTCAATATCATCAGTATACGCCAGGGCGAACCGCTGGGGTTGGGCCATGCGATTCTTTGCGCGCGGCCCATCATCGGTGATGAACCCTTTGCAGTGCTGCTGCCGGACGTGCTAGTAGACAACAGCGATACCCCGCGCAGCGATCTTGCCGGCATGCTCGAGGCTTACGACCAGCACGCCACCGCGCAGCTGATGGTGGAAGAGGTCGATTGGGCCCAGGTGGAAAAATACGGCATTGTCGCGCCGGCCGGTGAGGTACCAGCACCATCAAGCTCCGCCGACCTGGTGGGCATGGTCGAAAAACCACCGCGCGACCAGGCGCCTTCCAATCTGGCGGTCATTGGCCGGTATGCCTTGCCAGGGGCGATCTTTCCCATTCTTGAAAAGACACCGCCCGGCGCAGGGGGGGAAATCCAGCTCACCGACGCCATCGAGTCGCTGCGGGTGCAACAGGGCGTCCAGGCCTACCGCATGCGCGGCACCACCTATGATTGCGGTCAGCCGCTCGGCTATCTCGAGGCCACGCTGGCCTATGCGTGCCGTCACCCAGAATTGGGTGGCGATTTCAAAGCGCTGCTTGCGCGCTACCACCTGGGAGCGTAAGCCATGCGGGTGCTTGTGTACGGCAGTGAATTAAGCACCGCTACCGCTGCCGCGGCGCTGTCCTCGGTGGGCCATCGTGTCAAATGGCTACCCCATGATGAGACGCCATGGTCCACACTGGTGGAGGAGAGTTGGCTACGCCGCGAGCCTCAATTGCTCGCGCAGATACAGGAAGCAGACGATAGCGGCGCGCTGGAGATCGTCCGCGAGCTCGACGACAGTGCCGCCTTCGACGTGGTCTGGTTGGCACTCTCGCCGTCACAGCGCGAATCGGCCGCAGCGTTGTTGCAGGACCCGCGGCTAACGCGACAGCCAGACAGCGTGCTGGTCAATAACTCGACCTTCCCGGTGGGTGATACCGAGCGCTTACAACACCTCTTGGGCGAACACGAGCTGAGCGTTGCGCTGCCTGACACGCTGGAGGAAGGACGAGCCTGGGAATCGTTCACTCGCCCGACCCGCTGGCTGTTGGGCTGCGATGACCTGCGCGCCGAGAACAAGCTCAGAGAGTTATTGAGAGCGTTCAACCGGCGCCGGGATGCCTTCCAAGTGATGCCCCAGCGGGCCGCCGAGCTTACCAAGCTGGCAATCAATGGCATGTTGGCGACGCGCATCAGCTATATGAACGAAATTGCTGGGCTGGCGGACACCCTGGGCGTGGACGTTGAACACGTGCGTCAGGGAATGGGCGCCGACACCCGCATCGGTTATGAATACCTGTATCCAGGCTGTGGCTTTGGCGGGCCGAGTTTTTCCCGGGACTTGATGCGTCTGGCCGACGTGCAGGTCGCCAGCGGCCGCCAGTCTGCCTTGCTCGAGCATGTACTGGATATCAATGAACAAAAGAAAGAGACCCTCTTTCGCAAGCTATGGTCTCACTATGGCGGTGCTCTTGAAGGAAAGACGATCGCCATCTGGGGGGGCGCTTTCAAACCCGGCACGGCACGTATTGACCATGCCCCGGTGCTCACCTTGCTCAATGCGCTGTGGGCCCAAGGCGTCCACGTCAAGCTGCACGATCCGGCTGCCACGCCTGCATTAATTGCCGCCGTGGGGCCACGCGACGACCTGGTCACTTTTGTCGATGATCCCTACGCTGCCTGCGAGAATGCCAATGCACTGATGTTGGTCACGGAGTGGAAAACCTATTGGAACCCCGACTGGCAGCGGCTAGCCGATCAGCTAAGCGATAAGTTGATTCTGGATGGTCGTAATATCTATGACCCTGATTTTGTTGCCAGCTGTGGGTTACAGTATAGAGGAATAGGTCGGCGCGCCGATCCAACATCGTTGTGAGGAAATCGCATGTCCGATAAAGCCCCGTCTTCGCGCATTGTGCCGGATGCCGATCAGAGCATCGCATCCCAGCATGTCAAGTACCGCAAAGGCCCGACGCTTTGGCCACTGTGGCTATGTATGTTGCTAGTGATTATCCTGTTGGCGGCAGCGACTGTCGGCCTCTATTGGGAGCGTGAGAGGCTCCAGGGGGAAATTCAGCGCGTCAGCGGTGAAGTATCCAACATGCATGCACGTCTGGACACAGGTGACAGTGATGTACAAGATACGTTAACCTTTGTCCAAGCTCAAATGAGTACGCTGTTTCAAGAGCAGGAACAGTTGGCCGTTGATTTGACCGATACGCGCAACGAGCTGTATGAGCTGCTGACCGAAAATGAGCGCAATGCCGCTAACGATTCGGTCGATCCCTTGATCGATAGGCTGGATCAGATGCGTGAACGCGCGGCGCTGCGCGACAGTCAACTGGCCGCCATCCACACATCTCTGGATGCATTAGAGCAGGCAGGCACCTCGGGGCGTGCTTCATTGGAGGAAGAAATTGCCCATGTCGAGGCGCAGAACCGCGAGCAAATCGAAGCCCTTGAGGATTCGGTGGCCACGCTGGCTGACGACATTGACCAGCGCTTCGAGTCCCGCAGCGAAGAGCAGCAGACACAATGGGCGCGTTTTGATGAAGCCCTTGGCGCGCTGGAAGACAACGGAAACGAAGCTACTGACGCTGAGGCGCTTGAAAATCTCGAAGACGAGTGGCTGGAGCGTTTCAGGGAAATTGAAAATGATGTACGCCAGGTTCGCCAGGCTCAGCTAGCGTTCAGCGCACAGCTTGAAATGCTGCGCTGACTGACGCCCGGGGCTGAAAGGCAACATGCCGATGATTAGGTTAGGAACAATGTATGGGACGACAACGGCAATGGCTTTCAGCATCGGTCATTACCCACGTGATGATGTGGCCGCTATGGATAGCGGCGCCATCGGTTTGGGCACTGAGCGCCGACCTCGACGGCGTTGACCAGGAAGTAGCGCGCAATATTCGCGCCTACCTGCAGAACATCGAAGAAGATGAATATACCGAGAGCCGCCTGGAGGGAGAGATCCGTCAACGGACCCAGGCGGCCATGAATGTCTATGGCTATTACGAGCCGGAAATCGACATCGACTTGCCTGATGAGGGCAGGCCACAGCTGACCATTGAAGCTGGCCCTCAAGTAACCATTGAAACCCTGGATATCAATATTCTGGGGGACGCCGCTGAAGATGATCCCTTTGTGGACGCCCTTGATCGCTTCCCGCTGAAAGAGGGCGATACCTTGCGACACGCGCCCTGGGATCGGCTGCGGGGTGAATTTTCCGGGCTGGCGATTGAACGAGGGTACTTTGACTGGGGATTCACCGATCGCCGGATGGAAGTGCGCCCCTACCAGCAAAGTGCTCGGCTTTACATGAAGTTCGACAGCGGGCCTCGTTATCAATTTGGCGAAACCCTGATCACCGGCAGTCATATCCAGCCCGAACGCCTGCAGCGTATGCGCACCTTTGATGTGGGCGACCCTTATCTGGCGGAATCCCTGGCCCGCTATAATCAACGACTCGCCGAGACCGGCTGGTTCAGTTCGGTTTCGGTAACGCCACGCCTGGAAACCGCACAAGAGCTGACCATCTCACCGACCGGCGGTGGCGACCCCTGGTGGACATCTGCTACCGCATCACAGCCCGAGCGTCCTCGAGTCAGCAGTGCCGCGCTTTCCAGCGCCTTGAGCGTGAGTCGTGACGACGATACCGCGCTGCCCATCGACGTCAATGTAGAGCCTGCCAACCGGCATCAGTTTGAAGTGGGCGCGGGCTTTACCACTGACGTCGGCCCTCGCTTGCGCTTCGGCTGGGATCAGCCCTGGATCAATCAGTATGGCCACAGTCTCGACCACGACCTCTACTTGTCCGCACCGGAACAACGCTTTACTGGCGTTTATGACATGCCACTCGACGACCCGCTGCGCGATAGCTATCGCCTGCAGTACGGTATTCGCAATATCGATGACAGCGATACCGACTCGCTCGAGGGCACCGTCGAAATCGCCAGGCGCTGGGAATTCGAAAACGACTGGGAGCAGTCGCTGTATTTCCGCACCACCTATGAAGATTTCACCCAGGGCGGCGAGGCCGACCAGGTGTGGCTATTTTACCCCGGTGTCCAGTGGTCCCGGACGCGCACGCGACCGCAGCGTTTCCCCATGTGGGGGGATCGTCAGCAGTTCTCGGTCGAGTATTCCGATACGGCCTGGGGCTCTGATGCGCAGTTCTTGCGCGTTACCGGTGATACCGAATGGATTCGTTCCTACGGCGACGACAACCGCTTTTTGGCACGCGTCAGTGTAGGGGCCATTGAAACCAGCGATTTCGAGAAGCTGCCGCCATCGCTGCGCTTCTTTGTCGGCGGCGATCGTAGCGTACGCGGTTACTCCTACGAAGGACTTTCCCCACGCAACGACCAGGGCAAGCTGCGCGGCGGCCAGCAGAAACTCACCTCAAGCCTCGAATACCAGCGTCGCGTTACCGGCGATTGGTGGGGCGCCACCTTTGTCGATGCCGGGGATGCTTTCGACAACTGGGGGCCGAGTGGCCTGAAAAAAAGCGCCGGTTTAGGGGTCAGGTGGATATCGCCGGTTGGCCCTATTCGCTTCGATATCGCGCATCCGTTTGACGATGCCGACGATAACTGGCGACTGCATTTTTCGATTGGACCCGAATTCTAGGAGAGCGATGTGCCTCAAGCAAAGCCCGCGACCGGTCGCCGCGCGTTATCACGTCGCTATCGCCTGTGGTTGCTGATGTGGAGTGCGCTGCGCTTCTTTATCGTCTTTCCGCTGTGGTTGATTGGCGCAGTGGTTCTGTTGCTGGGGGTTGCGCTATCACCGTGGGGAACGGGCGTATTACTCTCGCAGGGTCAGGATCGTGGATGGTTCGTGGTCGAGGACCATCAAGGCGGACTGCTCGATGAATTTCAACTGAGCGGCTTCCGGCTCGACGCGGGCGGTGCCGAAGTGCGCATCGACCACCTGGAGCTCGCCTGGGCAGACGACTGCGTGTTATCCGGCGAACTCTGCCTGGATACGCTGCGGGTAGAGGGGGCTGATATCCGCCTGCCAAGCGGCGGCAGCGCCGATGAAGCGCCGCCGGCCGACTCTGATACGGCCGGCGGCCCCATGGCGATTAACTTTCCCTTTCCAGTCGCCTTGCGCGAGCTGGTGCTTGACGATGTCACGCTTCACCTTCCCGATGGCAGTCGCTTCTCCTGGGCCTCGTTCCGCTCGTCCCTGGAAGCCAGCGCTGGGCGTGTGGATGTTGCCGCGACCCATCTGGAAAATCCCCATTTCTACCTGCCGCCTTCCGAAGGGGCACGCCTGGCGCCATCTGACGATGCTGACGGCATCAGTGCAGCGGCGATTGACGCCTCGATCGCACTACAAAACCCGCCCGCGGCGGCGCCTGACAATGCGTCTGCAAGCGAGGTTGCCGCTGAACGCTCACCCATTGAACTGCCCGAAATCCAGCTGCCGGTAGACCTCCGCCTAGCCACGCTGACGGTCAACGACATCGAAGTCGCCGGTCGTTTCAGCTATGTCGTCGAGCGACTCAGCCTAGGGGTGGAAACGCAGGGAAGCGATGTGCGGATTGACCATCTCGAGCTGGCGTCCCCCGACGCCACCTTCAGCCTGGCGGGTAATGTGGCGTTGCGTGACGACTATCCATTGGCGCTGCGTGCCGACACCGAGCTTTTTCTGGACGAGCCGCTACCGGCTCTGAGTGGCCAGGCCTTGAGCTTGGACCTCTCGGGCTCGCTCAGTGATTTGACAGCGCGCCTCGAAGCAGAAGGCGCGGTCAATGCAGCCCTGGAAGGGCAAGTCGATGCGCTGGCCCCAGAGCTGCCGTTCCAGCTTAATCTGCAAAGTGACCAGGTCGCGTGGCCGCTACCCCCTGCCAATGCCACCCTGGAAGATGACGCCCGAGAGGCCGCCGAGGATGACGCTTTTATCATTGACAATATCGACCTCCAGGTCAGTGGCAACCTCGACGCCTATGAAGCACAGCTTGGCTTGAGTGCTCAGGGGCCGGGCATCCCTGACACTGACATTGCGGTGAGCGGCCAGGGCGATACCGAGCATTTCAACTGGCAGCCGTTGACGCTAGCAGCAGGCGACAGCCGGCTGACCAGTGAAGGTCGGGTGGACTGGTCAGCGCCGCTGACGGTGGATGCCCAGGTGGCCCTCGAGCAGTTCGATCCTGCTCTGTTTAATGGTCAGTTGGAAGGCGATATTGACGGTGAGCTGGCTTTCAACCTGCGCCAGCAGGAAGACCGCTGGCAGTTGGATGTACCCAGCCTGACGCTGGACGGGGAGCAACGTGATTATCCGCTGCAGTTGGAGGCCGCCTTCGACGCCAACAGCGACCTGCAAGCCAATATTGAACGCTTGCGCTTTCGCCAGGGGGAAAACCGCCTGTCTGCCAGCGGCTCGGTGCAGCCCGATGATCTGTCGGTCGATGCCAACATCGACATGCGCGAATTGCAATCGCTGTCCCCGGAACTTGCCGGCACCATGATGGGCGATATCCAAGCCCGTGGCAGCATTGAACAGCCTCAGCTCCAGGCAACGCTCAACGCCGATGCGCTGCGCTTTGCCCAAAACCGCGTCGAGCAGTTACGCCTGACCGCCAATGTGTCGGGTCTTGACGACCCACGGCTCGACGTCGCTTTGGCGATGGAAAACCTAGAGGCGGGGGGGCAGTCCCTTGCAACGGCGAATCTGACCCTCGACGGTCGGCTGTCCTCGCACCAGTTGGATATCAACGCGGAAGGCCAGCCAAACGGCACCCTGGAGCGCGCCTTGCTGAGCCTAAATGGCCAGTTCGACCAGGCCGCTCAGCGCTATCGTGCCCGGCTGACGCCCCTGGAAATCGACGCCCAGGCGGGTGACATTCGTCTCGAGGAGCCCCTCGATATCAACTACGACCTGGCCAGCAGCGAGGCCAGGCTATCGCCTTTCTGTCTGCGCCGTGAGCAGGGCGGTCGGCTATGTGCCGATGAGCCAACGGTGGCCTCGCCGGATCGAGGGAAAACGGCGCTTAGCGCACGCGATATGCCTATTGAAGCGCTGGAACCCTGGCTGCCGGAAGCGTGGCAGGTGGAAGGCGATACCACGGCCGACCTGGCGGCTCAGTGGAGCCAGGGTGGCCAGCGCTGGCAGGCGGACGTTGAGGTGCTGGGCGAGCTTGGCGTCACAGCGATAAATGATTACGGCCAGCCCGTCGAGCTGCCACGTATTTCACTGGATACCCAGGTAACGGCCAACCAGGACCAGGCGGATGGCGACGTGGTGTTATCGCTTGAGGAAGCCGGTAACGTCGAGTTGGCCGTGTCTGTGAATGATCCCCTCGGCGCCGGCGAGCTTTCCGGCTCGCTGGTCGCCGACGAGGTCTCGCTGGCTCCGTACCGTTCCATGGTGGTGGCCCTCGAAGAGCTTTCCGGCGACCTGAATGGGCGGGTCGATATTGCCGGCACCACCCGCCAGCCCGACCTGCAGGGTGAGCTGTCACTACTGGGCATCCAGGTCAAAGGCCCCGATATTCCTGTCGATATACAGGACGGCGAGGTCAATGTGACGTTCGACGGCGAGGAAGGCACTATCGGAGGGTTCCTGGACGCCGAGCGCGGGCGACTCAACATTGACGGCGATGCGTACTGGCCCGCCGACGAAGACTGGCGCGTAGGGGTCGACCTCGACGGCACTCAGTCTCCCATCCTGGTGGTGCTGCCCGAATTCGGGCGTTTGGAAGCCGCGCCGGATATTCGCATTCGGGTAACTCCTGAACGGCTACAAGTGCGTGGTAACGTTGATCTGCCCTGGTCCCGGCTTGAAGTAGGCGATCTGCCTGCTTCGGCTGTATCACCGAGCTCGGATGAAGTCATCATTACCGAGCGCGATGACCAGGAGGCGGAGCGCGAGGCCCGCCGCGAGGCGGAGCGGGGCGATGACGAGCCCAGCGCCGCGGATGAACTGGCCAATAGCGGCATGGAACTGGACGTGCTGGTTACGCTCACATTGGGCCGCGACATGCGGATTGAAGCCTATGGCCTGGAATCAAGCCTGGGCGGCACTCTTGAGATCCGCCAGGATAGTGGCTCGTTGCAGCTGTTTGGCGAGGTCAACCTGGTCGACGGCCGCTTCCAGGCGTTTGGCCAGGACCTGCTCATTCGCCGTGGACAGCTGTTGTTCAGTGGGCCGCCCGGTTTGCCCGTGCTGGATTTTGAAGCGATCCGCAATCCGGAGGTGACGGAAGACGATGTGATTGCCGGCCTGCGAGTGACCGGCAATGCGGAACAGCCCAATATCTCGATTTTTTCCGAGCCGGCAATGGACGAATCGCGTGCGCTTTCCTACGTATTGCGCGGTCGTGCGCCGGATGACTCTGGGGGCGGTGTTGACAGCGCGCTCACCACGGCGCTGATCGGCATGTCCCTGGGGCGCACCGGCGGAGCGGTCGGATCGATTGGCGAGGCTTTCGGCGTCGACGACCTTGCGCTAGATACCGCCGGCTCCGGCGATGACAGCCAGGTGGCGGTCAGCGGCCAGTTGACCGATGACTTGCGCATCAGCTACGGGGTGGGAATTTTCTCGCCGATTGCGGAACTAACGTTACGCTACACGCTTTGGCGAAATCTTTATGTACAGGCGGTTTCCGGTACCAGTCAGGCGGTTGATCTGATTTACACGTTCAGTCGCTCCGGCAACCCAACCATTTTCGATCAGCAATGAGGTAAGCACCATGCCTGTGTTTGAGCAAAACAATGCCCCCCGTCAGGCCGAGTCCACTCTGCCTGGCAGCCAGGAACCCATTGCCACCAGTGATCACCACGCTGTGAACGGTCACCCGCTGCATCCGCCGTTTCCTCCGGAATCTGAAGAGCTGGTAGTGGGGATGGGCTGTTTCTGGGGCGTTGAGCGGCTGTTCTGGGATCTGCCGGGGGTCTACGTGACCGCGGCAGGCTACGCAGGGGGCGAAACGCCCCATCCTACTTACGAAGAGACCTGCACAGGGCGTACCGGGCATACCGAAGCTGTGCGGATCATTTACCAGCCAAGTCAGGTATCGCTGGTGACGCTGTTGAATATTTTCTGGGAACAGCACGATCCCACCCAGAAAAACCGCCAGGGCAATGATATCGGCTCCCAGTACCGGTCAGCGATCTACACCACGACAGACGCACAGTATGATGCCGCCATCAGCAGCGCCAGGGCGTTCCAGGAAGCGCTTCACGTGGCAGGCAAGGGCGACATCACCACGGAAATAAAGCCGTTGGATACGTTCTACTATGCAGAGGCCTATCATCAGCAATATCTTTATAAAAACCCCAACGGCTACTGCGGCATAAAAGGGACGGGGGTAACTTGCCCGATTGGCTAAGGTCGGCAAGGCGGCGTGCCCGCTCACGTTGGAGAGCGGGCACTATGGTCAGTCGCCAGGCTGCAGGCGGTCGATACGGTACAGGGTTTCAACCTGGTCAAGCCCCTTGATGGTGCAGTTAAGGTCTTTGACACGGCCATCGCTCAAGCCATAAACCCAGCCGTGGACAGAAATCTGCTGGCCGCGCTGCCAGGCCCGCTGAAGAATTTTGGTCCGGCACAGGCTATTCACCTGGGCTTTGACGTTGAGTTCGCACATGCGGTCGATCTGCTCGTCAAGCGGTAAGTGTTCGAGCGTGCTGCGGTGTTGATTGTATTGTTCGCGAACCGAATGGAGCCAATAGTCGACAACGCCGCATTCGCCTCCCATGACGGCGGCCTTGATGCCACCGCAGCCGTAATGACCCACCACCATGATATGGCTGACCTTGAGCACATCCACCGCGAACTGGACCACCGACAACGCATTCATATCGGTATGATGCAGCAGGTTGGCAACGTTGCGGTGCACGAAAACCTCGCCCGGGGGCAGGGCAATGATCTGATTGGCGGGTACCCGACTATCAGAACAGCCGATCCACAGGTAATCAGGATTTTGCTGCTCGGATAGCCGTTTGAAATAATCCGGATCTTCATCGCACATGCGTTCCGCCCATGCGCGGTTATTCTCTAATAATGTCTCAATTGAATCGGACATTGGGTCTCCCATTACACAGATTGCCCATCAATACTGTGGGTATATTTATCGAGTCTGTTCGTCGTTATAGCGTAACAGCTGCCGCATCCATTAGCAGGAGGAGGTTTTAACCTTCCCGCGTCACCCGGTCAACACTCGCTGTGTTGACGGTACAGGAGTCTGAGATGTCAGAAGAAAACCATTATGACTACGATTTATTGGTGATTGGCGCCGGGTCTGGCGGGGTGCGCGCTGCCCGAATGGCAGCGGCAACGGGCGCCAGGGTGGCCATCGTGGAAGATTTATACCTGGGCGGCACCTGCGTCAACGTCGGCTGTGTACCCAAGAAGCTTTACGCCTACGCCGCACATTTTCACAGCGCCTTCGATGACGCCAGCGGCTTTGGCTGGCAACTGCCCGGGGAGGCGCATTTCGACTGGGCCACGCTGAGGGACAACAAAACAAGCGAAATCAAGCGTCTTAACGGTATCTATCAGCGTTTGCTGGAAACGGCAGGCGTCAATCTCTATAACGGGCGGGGGAGCCTCGTCGACGCGCACACGGTGCGGATACGCAGCAAGCAGGGCGATGAGCAGCGTGTCAGCGCTGAGCGTATCCTGCTGGCCACTGGCGGATGGCCCTGGGTGCCGAGCTTCCCGGGCAGCGAATACGCGCTGGACTCCAACCAGATTTTCGACCTCGACCGTTTGCCCGAGCGGTTCCTGGTGCTCGGCGGGGGCTATATCGCCGTCGAGTTTGCCAGCATCTTCAACGGCCTGGGCAGCGAGGCGCATCTTATCTACCGTGGTGACTTGTTCCTGAAAGGCTTCGATAACGAAGTGCGCGATTTCACACGTCAGGAAATGGCCCGCCAGGGCGTCAATCTTCACTTCAATACCAATATCGAGGCGATCGAAAAAACGGCGTCGGGCTACCGGGTGACGCTGACCACCGGTAAAGAGATGGACGTCGATGTCGTGCTTGCCGCGACCGGTCGCAAGCCCAACGTATCGGGACTGGGCCTGGACACAGTCGGGCTATCGCTCAATGCGCAAGGAAAACTTTCGGTCAATGAGCGCTTTGAAACCGAGGTGCCGTCGATCCTGGCGCTCGGCGACCTGATCGATACGCCCGAACTCACGCCCGTCGCCATTGCCGAAGCCATGCTGCTGGTGGACCATCATTTCGGCAGCGTGACGCCTGAACCGCTGGATTACGAGCGTATTCCCACGGCGGTGTTCTGTCATCCCAACATTGGCACGGTGGGGCTTTCCGAAGAGGCGGCGCTGGAGCGATTCGGCAGCATTCGCGTCTACCGCACCGACTTCAGGGCAATGAAGCACACCTTATCAGGCAGTCAGGAACGCACCCTGATGAAGCTCGTCGTCGATGATGCCAGCGATAGAGTGGTCGGCGCCCACATGGTCGGCGACGATGCCGGCGAAGTCATCCAGGGCATCGCCATCGCGGTGCGCGCCGGGTTAACCAAGCGCGACTTCGATAACACCGTCGGCATTCATCCGACCGGCGCTGAAGAGTTCGTTACGCTGCGTACCCCGGCACGGTGAAATCGCGACGTGGGGTGGCGCATCTTTCTGGGGAGGCGCCCCGCTTGGTCTAAACTGAATAGCTAAGCGGCGAGTAAGGGGCGTCATGCCGCCCAAACACAGTCTCGCATAATAAATAATTATCGAATTCAGCGGGTTGAATAACAGGCTTTTTGAATTGCTCATAATCAGCTGTTATAATGGCTCTCAAATTCGCAACAGCGAAGCATAACCATGAACACCCCAACAACGCCGTTCACTCCTTCAGCAGATTTGGCTCGACCTACCGTTGCCGATGCCGTTGTGGGTCATGCCGACACCCCGCTATACATCCGCAAACCCAACGCCGAGGATGGCTGGGGCATCTACGAACTGGTCAAGGCGTGTCCACCGCTGGACGTGAATTCCGCTTACGCCTACCTGTTGCTCGCCACCCAGTTCCGCGACACCTGTGCCGTCGCCACCAATGAAGAAGGCGAGGCCGTCGGCTTTGTGTCTGGCTACGTCAAGGATAACGCGCCGGATACCTATTTTTTGTGGCAGGTCGCGGTGGGCGAAAAGGCCAGGGGAACCGGGTTGGCGCGTCGCCTGGTAGAAGCCATCATGTCGCGCCCGGAGTTGGCCGATGTGCATCACCTCGAAACGACGATCACGCCCGACAACCAGGCCTCATGGGGCTTGTTCAAACGGCTCGCGGGGCGGTGGCAGGCCCCACTGAACAGTCGTGAATACTTTTCTACCGAACAGCTTGGAGGAGAGCACGATCCGGAAAACCTGGTGCGTATTGGCCCGTTCAATACCCACAACCTCTAACGTTTTCCCGCTCGCGTTGCCTTCATGTCTATTTTTCGCTTGGCAAACTGATAATTTTAAGGAGGTCGCTCATGCAGACCCAGACGCTTGAACGCATGGAATCCAATGTCCGTACCTATTCCCGTTCTTTCCCGGTGGTGTTTACCAAGGCTAAGAATGCCCGGTTGACCGATGAAAACGGTCGTGAGTACATTGATTTCCTGGCGGGTGCCGGCACGCTGAACTACGGTCACAACAACCCGCATCTCAAGCAGGCCATGATCGATTATCTGGCGACAGACGGGGTGGTCCACGGCCTGGATATGTGGACCGATGCCAAGCGCGATTACCTGGAAACGCTGGAAAATGTGATTCTCAAGCCCCGTGGCCTGGATTATAAGGTCCATCTGCCAGGGCCTACCGGCACCAACGCCGTAGAGGCCGCCATTCGTCTGGCGCGAGTGGCCAAGGGACGTCACAATATTGTCACCTTCACCAACGGCTTCCACGGTGTGACCATGGGTGCCCTGGCAACCACGGGTAACCGCAAGTTCCGTGAAGCCACCGGCGGCATTCCGACCCAGGGCGCCAGCTTCCTGCCATTTGATGGTTACATGGGCGAGCACGCCGACACCCTCGACTACTTTGAGAAGTTGCTGAATGACAAGTCAGGCGGTCTCGATGTGCCGGCCGGCGTCATTGTCGAAACGGTGCAAGGCGAGGGCGGTATCAACGTCGCCGGGCTTGAGTGGCTCAAGCGTCTGGCCGATATCTGCGCGGCACACGATCTCCTGCTGATCGTTGACGACATTCAAGCCGGCTGTGGACGCACCGGCAAGTTCTTCAGTTTTGAGCATGCGGGTATCAAGCCCGATATGGTCACCAACTCCAAGTCGCTGTCAGGCTTTGGCATGCCGTTTGCCCACGTCCTGATGAAGCCCGAGCTGGATAAATGGAAGCCTGGGCAGTACAACGGCACCTTCCGTGGCTTTAACCTGGCCATGGTGACGGCCACCGCCGCGTTCAAGAAATACTGGACTAACGATACCTTCGAGCGTGATGTGCAGCGTAAAGCGCGCATTGTGGAAGAACGCTTCAAGTCGTTAGCCGCCATCCTGAGCGAAAACGGCATGCCGGCCACCGAGCGCGGTCGCGGGCTGATGCGTGGAATCGACGTCGTTTCGGGCGATATTGCCGATAAAATCACCGGCATGGCGTTCGAACATGGTTTGATCATCGAGACCAGCGGCCAGGATGGCGAAGTAGTCAAATGCCTGTGTCCGCTAACCATCAGTGATGAAGACTTGCTGGAAGGACTGGATATCCTGGAAAAATGTGTCAAAGCTGTCGCTAGCCGGTAACAACGCGCTAGGATGTCATTATGGGCGGCCTGATGGGGGCCGCTGCTAAAGGAGTTTGAGTATGATCGTTCGCAACCTTGAAGAAGCACGCAAATCTGATCGCTTAGTGACGGCCGAGAACGGAAACTGGGACAGCACGCGCCTGGTATTGGCTAATGACGGTGGAAACTTCTCGTTTCACATCACCCGTATCTTTGAAGGCACCGAGACGCATATTCATTATAAGCACCACTATGAGTCTGTGTTCTGCATCGAAGGTGAAGGCGAGGTAGAAACCCTGGCCGACGGTAAAATCTGGCCAATCAAGCCGGGTGATATCTACATTCTTGACCAGCATGACGAACACTTGCTGCGTGCCCACAAGACCATGCATCTGGCATGCGTGTTCACGCCGCCGATCACGGGTAACGAAGTCCACCGTGAAGACGGTTCCTACGCGCCGGCTGACGAATAAAACCGACGCTTAATACCGCCAGTGTGATAGACACAAAACAGCCTGCTGAATTAGCAGGCTGTTTTACGTTGTCATCGAATCAGTCAATCGACCTGTTCAAAGACCAGGGTGATTTCACCCAGTGTTAAGCCAAATTTTTTCATGGCGGTCCGGTTGATCAGCCGGCCGTCGGGTTGCAGGTACATCCAGTCGTCCATATTGAAGTTGATCGTTCTGTCGCCAATTTCGACGTCCAGCGGATAGTTCATGTGGAAGGCATGGCCATACTGGCGCGCCTCGACGGTGCCTTCGACGTCATTGGCGGTACCCACCCAACGATGCTCGTCGACCCGCTCGAAGCGCCAAACGCGACGGTCGGTTTCGCCATCGGCAAACTCGAAGGTCTCATCCAGGGTCAGCGTATCGTCCTCAACGCTGCCTTCGATGGTCACGGTGAAGCGACGCTGAACCTCACCGCTGTAATCCTGTACCATGCCCCAGGCGCGGGTCGTGCCGGTGAAATAGTCGGCGATATCCAGGCGCGGGTCGCTGTCAGCGTAATCTTCCACGTCGACGCTCGAGCATCCCGCCATCAAAAGGAGTAAAAGGGTGGAGACAACCGCTAAAACAGGGGTTTTCATTGGGCATTTCCTTTATAGTCAAGATGGCTCGTACAACAGCTGTCGAGTTTATCCCAGGAGTTGGGCCCGACGCCAATCGTTATCCACTCTTACCCACCGGTTCGCATAATATATATTATGTTAAATATGATTGATCGTCAGTGAAATGATCATGCGGTGTTGGACAATAGGTCTGACTACTCCTTATCATTCATCCTCTTATTGTTTAAGGATGTACCTTATTATGCGCCCAGGTGTTGTATGGCTGATGGCAGGTTTGGCGGTAGTGGTAACTGGCTGTGCGGTGCCAACTTCTGCGCCCGATGAGCCCCCTCCTCTTGATGAAGCCGCTTTTAACCTTCGCATGGACACGCTACAAGCCAAGTTATCCCAGCAATGCAGTGAAACCACCGCCTTGCAGCAACGCCAGCTTGACCAGCAGCAAACGATCACCGCCGACGTGCGCGAGGTGGGTAGCCTGCTTCGCCATTTGCGTAATGATGTCCAGACAATCGGCACGCGCAATGAAGAACCGTTGATTATCCGCGAAGAATGTCAGGCCAATGACGATATTCTGGAAGGGAAAACTCTGGTCGGTCGCAATGAATGGGTTGGCTTGCCGAGTATCGGCACCTACCTTCAGGCGCGAATCGATTCCGGTGCCAATACCTCTTCGCTTTCTGCGCGTGAGATCACGCCGTTCGAGCGCGACGGTGAAAACTGGGTGCGCTTCAAGCTGGCTCTCAACGAGGATGATGTGGTCGTCGACCACGTCCGTGATGAATGGATCGAAGCGCCCGTCGAGCGTCGCGTGCGCATCCTACAGGCATCCGGTGACGATTTACGGCCGGTTATTTCGCTGTTGTTGACGCTGGGGCCACTAAGGGAAAACGTTGAATTTACCCTCAATGATCGTAGCCATCTGGAATATCCCATCCTGCTGGGTCGGCGCTTCCTGCTCGATATCGCCCTCATTGATGTGGCCGAAACCTACCGCTTTGAGCGACCGGAATTCCCCGGTGGCGACTCTGCTGATCAGGCCGCTGAAGACGAAGCTGCCGACACAGACGATAGCGAAGAATAACGACAGCCATCGCTGTCACTGTTGAAAGGAATCTTGATGTCACGGCTCCCGTTTTATTTTATCGTCGGCCTTTTGCTCATTGCCGGTATTGCGATGAGCGTTCATCGCCACCTGCAGTTCGAAATACCCTGGCTACCGGGTGAGCAACGCCAGGTCTGGGAAATTGAAGCCGTCATTACCTTTGATGCCCTGGATGGCCCGGTGCAGGTTGATCTTGCCCTGCCCACGCATCAGGCCGGTTATCGCGTGCTGACCGAGAATACCGCGTCCTCGGGCTACGGGCTGGCCTACCAGGCCGACGAAACCGGGCGGCGTGCCGAATGGACGATCCGCGAAGCGGAAGGCGACCAGCAGCTTTATTATTCGGTACAGATGCTGGTGTCTCCCGATGCTCAGGCGCCCGTGCAAACGGCGCCCGACCTGCCGCCGGCTGTTGAATGGGAAAGCCCTTTCGACTCCGCAGCTGAACAGCTTATCGACGAAGCCTGGGACCGCAGCGCCAACAACGCCACCTTTGCCCGTGAGTTGATCCGCAATGTCAACGGCGAGCGGCAGGATGAAAATGCGCGCCTGCTGCTTGGCGAGATGGATCCGGCACCGCTGATCATCCGCCTGCTCAATCAGGCCGAGGTAAAGGCACGTGCTGTCAGCGGCCTGCTGCTGGAGGATGGTCGACGTCGGCAGTCATTGAGCAGCTGGATTCAGGTATTCGACGAAAATGATGAAACCTGGTCGCTCTTTCACCCGGTGACCGGCGCCCAGGGCAAGCCTGATAATCTGCTGCTCTGGGAAACCACCGGCGATGCCGTGCTGGAGGTTCAGGGCGGGACCAATTCGCGGGTCAGCTTCTCGATGATGACCCATTATCAGCCTGCTTCGGCGGCGGTGCGCAACCATAACTCCAACGACACCCTACTGAACTTCTCGATTCATAGTTTGCCGCTGGAAGAACAGGCGCTGTTCCAAACCATTTTGCTCATCCCGATAGGAGCGCTGGTGGTGGTCTTCCTGCGGGTCTTCGTCGGCATCAAGACGTCGGGTACCTTCATGCCGGTGCTGATCGCCCTCGCCTTCATCCAGACCAGTCTGGCCACCGGGTTGATTGGCTTTCTGCTCATCATTGCGATGGGCTTGGTGATCCGTAATTATCTGTCGTATCTGAATTTATTACTGGTGGCCAGGGTCTCAGCGGTGATCATCACGGTGATAGGCATTATTTCGGTGTTTTCGGTACTGGCGTATCGAATGGGCTTGAACGCCGGGCTGACCATCACCTTTTTCCCGATGATCATTCTCGCCTGGACAATCGAGCGGATGTCTATTCTTTGGGAAGAGGAAGGCCCCAAGCAGGTGCTGATTCAGGGTGGCGGCAGCTTGCTGACCGCGGTGATCGCCTACCTGGCCATGAACAGCCCATGGGTGCGCCATATCACGTTCAACTTCCTGGGGGTTCAGTTCATCTTGATGGCGCTGATCCTGCTGCTGGGTAACTACACCGGCTACCGCCTGCTGGAGCTGCGACGCTTCAAGCCCATTACCGAGGATGATAAGCCCTCATGAGCTTGCTGAGTAATTGGACATGGCCGACACGGCTGCGTGACAAAGGCATCATCGGCATGAACCGGCGCAATATCCGCTACATTGGTCGCTACAATAACCGGCGGCTTTACCCGCTGGTTGATGACAAGCTTAAAACCAAGCTGCTGGCACAGCGTTACGGCATTACCACGCCGGCGCTGATTGGCACCGTGACCACTCAGTTTGGCGTCAAGCACATCGGCGAGACGCTGGTGGGCCATCATGGCTTCGTCATCAAGCCGGCCAAAGGGAGCGGCGGTAAGGGCATTTTGGTGATTGAAAGCGTCGACGGCGAGTCTTTTATCAAGCCCAGCGGCGCCCGTCTCTCGATTACCGATATCGAACGCCACGTGTCCAACATCCTGTCGGGGCTCTATTCGCTGGGCGGGTCGCCCGACGTGGCACTGATCGAAACGCTGATCAATTTCGACGAAAGCCTGATGGCCTATAGCTATGAAGGCGTGCCAGACATACGTGTAATCGTCTTCAAGGGTTACCCGGTGATGTCCATGATGCGGCTTTCAACCGCCGCATCGGATGGTAAAGCCAACCTTCACCAGGGGGCTGTCGGGGTGGGACTTAACATGGCAACGGGAGAGGCCCTGCGGGGCGTCCAATTCGATCGCCCCTGCTATGCCCACCCGGATACCGGCCACGATCTGGCGAGCCTTAAAGTCCCCCAATGGAAAACCCTGCTGGATCTGGCGGCGGGCTGCTATGAAATGACCGGCTTGGGCTATCTGGGAACCGATATGGTGCTCGACCGTAAGCACGGCCCGATGCTGCTCGAGCTCAATGCCCGCCCGGGCCTTGCCATCCAGATGACCAATGGCGAAGGACTGCGTCGGCGGCTGGATCTTATCGAACGACAGCCTGATGGCGTCTCCGTGGAAAAGCGCGTGGCCTTTGCCCAGCACCATTTTGCGCGGACAAGCGAGTTGACGACGGACTCGCCTGACACCTCTTCAGCAACCGCGTAAACTTTATCTCCCAAGCGTAAACTGCGCTCACAACGTCAACGAGATATCTATGACAAACGCCAATGCGCTGGTTCAGCAGGCAGAATCGCAATGCCACACGCGTGGCGTGCGGTTTACTCCCATCCGACGCCGGGTGCTGGAGCTCATTGCGCGTCATGGCGGCGGGCTGAAAGCCTACGACCTGCTCGACCAGCTCTCCACGGAGCATGCCGCGGCCCGTCCGCCCACGGTCTACCGCGCACTCGAGTTTCTCATCGAGCAGGGGCTTGTCCACCGGATCGAGTCGCAAAATGCCTACGTTGCCTGTGCATGCCCGGAACACGCCCACGGCTTTCAATTGCTTATCTGTCGGCATTGCGGCTATGTAGAAGAACTCCACCTGGATGAAATAAGCGATCAGCTGGCCGGCCTGGCACAGCGCCAGGGATTCAAGGTGGAAAGGCAAACGATCGAATTACTCGGCCTGTGCCAGCGCTGCCAAACCCAAAGCGAGTCGTAACATGTCCTCAGTCAAGCCTCAGGCGAACCGACAGTTATTCAAGGACCTTGAAGCTGCCTCCCCCTCCGACGCCCTGCCCGCGTTAGCCACGGTGCTCGACGCGGTGCAGTTCAATGCTGACGGATTGCTTCCAGCCATTGCCCAACAGCACGACACTGGCGAAGTGCTTATGATGGCGTGGATGAACCGCGAAGCGCTGGAAGAAACGCTGCAAACGCATCGTGTCTGCTACTACTCGCGCTCGCGGGGCAAGCTGTGGCGCAAGGGCGAATCCTCCGGGCAGCAGCAGCACCTGAAAGGCGCGGCGCTAGACTGCGACGGCGACACCTTGCTACTCCAGGTCGAACAGACCGGGCCTGCCTGCCACACCGGACGGCGGAGTTGCTTTTATCTGTCGTTGACGAAGCAAGACGTGTCGATCAACAGCACGCCGATCATCGATCCTGCCGATCTGTACGGCAAGTCGTCGTGAGCACCTTGGGGCGGGCGCTGATTCGAGGCCCTCGCTGGTTGGCTAGCCATTTACTGGTTGGTCTGGTGCGGGTCTATCAGTACACGCTAAGCCCTTTGCTTGGGCCTCGCTGTCGCTTCTGGCCAAGCTGTTCGGCGTATACTGTCGAGGCGATCCAGGTCCATGGGCCGCTGAAAGGCTCCTGGATGGCCATCAAGCGCATAGTGAAATGCCACCCGGGCAGTGCCGGCGGCATGGACCCGGTGCCCGGCGGACGCAGCGAAGCGCTATGCCGGGAAGACGACGAAGGCGATCATCACGCTTGCCCTCGCCCCCCTTCTTCCCCCCGCTCTACCCGCGATTAGGCAGACTGCCGGGCAACCTGGTAAATGCGCTCCAGCATTGCATGCAGCCCGTTGCTGCGCGTAGGCGATAGGTGTTTATCCAGGCCCAGATCCGTCATGAAGTGCGGTTCGGTGTGGCACACTTCGTCCGCTGTTCTCTCGCTGTAGATGCGCAGCAACACCGCAATCAACCCTGAGACAATCGCGGCATCGGACGTGGCCTTGAAAATCAGCTTGTCGCCCTGCGCTTCATGGTGCATCCAGACGTTTGACTGGCACCCCTGAATTTTAGTCTGTTCGGTTTTCCATTCATCAGGGAAGTCGGGTAGCTGTTTGCCCATGTCGATAATGTACTGATAACGGTCCATCCAGTTATCAAACATGTCGAATTCTTCGATCAGTTCCTGCTGGGCGAGCTCGGCACCTGACGTAGTCATGGTGATTCCTTTAGCGTTGAGGCATGAAATATCGCCCATTATAACGTTTCGGTAGCGTCTTGGGTGGCCCTGGGTGCGATCTGATGACGCTGTTGTTCATGGTGCCACTCGATGGCTTCGTTATGCAGGTAGCGGGCGGTGGTATCCAGACGCGAGTGTCGCGCGCTATCGGCCAGGTGGCGCAGGCTGATGCCCGCCTGGGCCTGATGGGTAATCGAGGTGTGGCGTAACCAATGCGGCGTAGCCTTGCGCAGTGCGGCGATATACGCCGGGTTGCCCCCGGCGATTTGCAATGCATCGGCCGCCTCATTGAAGGTGTCGCGTATCAGCCGGTACAGCTGGTTCTGGCCAATACCGCGCTGCCCGTCCAGGGCGCGAATAACCGGGGTATCGTCATGGTGCGCGGGCATCCCCTGGTGACCCAGGACGCGCCGCCACTCGACGAGACTCGCCTGCATATCCGCCGGTAGCGGAATGCGGGCGATCTTGCTGCCCTTACCCACCACAGACCACCACCAGCGCCCTTCGCTTTGCTCGAAATCACCCATGCGCGCCTCGGCCATTTCGCTCACCCGGGGGGCCAAAAGATAGGCAAAACCAAAGATGAACCGTCGCCGGGCGCTTTCATAAGCGGCGCGTTCGCCCTGCCCGGCCGGCTGGTTCAGCCACTGCCAGAACCACTCCCAAAGCTCGCGCTCCAGATAGCGTTCAATCCGCTGTGTCTGATTGTTCAAACGGCGTGACTTGTCCCGCATCAGGCGAAAAGGGTTATGACGCACCCAGCCGGCTTCCACCAGCCAGCTGTAAAGCCCCTGCAGAATAATCAGGCTTTGCCGGCGGCTGCTGGGTGACAGACCACCGCGAAAAGGCCGCCATTCAGGATGTTGGCGCGGCTTGGTGGGCCCCACCCACTGCGCACTTGGCTGAGGGTCGGCCAGAAACTGTTCGAAGTCGCGTAGCACCTCGCGATTGACCTGCCCAAGCGTCATTCCCTGGTGCGTCAGCCAAAGCAGCAACCGCTCGGCCTCGCGGCGATAGCACGTCCAGGTCTGTGGGCTTTGCTGATACTCGGCCAGCCATGCCGATACAGCCTCCACGTCCGTGGTGGCGGTAATGTGCGGTAACGCGGGCGAACTGCCGAGGCTTTTCAGCGGTGATATCGCGTTGGCGATAGCTGTATTGTCCCACGTTTCCATTGACACCTTTTCTCCTCGCTGTCCCCTATTATCTTCCCTCTTCCTGCCCAAGTTAATTGCAGGCTAGTGCGCCAAGTCTGCCTTTTACCCCGTATAAATTCAAGATAATACGGGTAATCTTGAATTTATATACTTTAAGATAAATAAATTACATTTTACGTATTACGTAATATTGCCTTGCGATATGAATAGCGGCACAATCAGCGCCATCAAACCCCGCAATAGGAGCCCTCCCATGGCACGCAGCGGCATTCAGTACTCCGATGTTCAGCAGGCCATCGACACGTTGCTCGCCCGGGGCGATAGCCCGAGCGTGCAGCGTATTCGGGAAGTGCTGGGTACCGGCAGCTACACCACCATCAGCGAACATTTTCGTCAGTGGCGCATCGAGCGGGATAACAACCGTGACGTGCCGCCGCCCAAAGGCGTCCCCGAAGCCGTCGCCAGCCTGGCCGGCGAGCTATGGAAAGAAGCCCTGGAAGCCGCTCAGCAGGCCCTGCACCACTACCGCGAAGAAGCCGACCGTCAGATAGAGGCCGCCCGGCTTGAGGCAAACGACGCTGACCAGCGAGCCGCCAACGCGGAGCAGCGCGAAAGCGCCCTGGCAGAGCACTTGCGGCATACCGAGACGCGCGTGGAAGCGCTCAGCCGTGACCTCGCCGCCAGTCAGTCGGACGAAGCCCACTGGCGAGCGCAGGCAGATGATGCGCGCAGCGAAGTGACCAAATGGCAAGCGGCCCACGAGCGCGCCCAGCAGCAATTGGCCGAGCGTCAGGCACACCACGCCGAGCAGCTGAATCGCCAGCAGGCCGAGTGGGAGACGCGCCTGGCTCAGGAAGAGCAGCGCCATGAGGCCGCCGAAGATCGGCTGATGGGCTTGCTGGATAGCGCTCGGCAGGAGCGCGCGCAGGAAGAAAGCGCCTACCAACAGCGCTTGAAACAGGCGGACAAGCGTAGCGAAGCGCTTGCTGACGAGGTGAAATCGCTGGAGCGCGCGCTGCATGAACAGCAGCTGGAGACCCACGCTCAGCGTCAGGCGCGGAGTCAGCTACAAGAATCACTGGAAACCCTGCAGCAGCGCCTGGACGAGGCTATTCAAAAACGCGATGCGGCGGAATCGTCCCTCGCCAGTAAGACACAGCAGCACGAAACGCGGGAAAGAGCCTGGCAGGAACAGCTATGGTCACGCATGGACGCCATGCAGCAGCAATTGACCAACCTGCCCACGTCGCTGTCGCATCAACGGGACGAAGCCTCGGACGATCAGCCGGATTAGTCAGCTGCAAAACGCACAGATACAAAAAAGCCCAGCGTTTGCTGGGCTTTTCGCGGGACATAGAACCGTCAGAATCAACGATAGTAGGCGTTGGTGGTATCCGAGTGATCGGTCACATCGCGGATGCCTGCCAGCTCAGGAATACGCTCCATCAGCGTTTTCTCAACGCCGTCCTTGAGGGTCAGATCCACGGCCGCGCAGCCCTGACAGCCGCCGCCGAACGCCAGCACCGCCATGTTTTGCTCGGTGAGCTCAACCAGTTTGATCTCGCCCCCGTGGGCCGCCAGGCCCGGGTTGATTTCGCTGTAAAGCACGTAGTTGACGCGGTCTTCCAGCGGGCTGTCGGCATTGACCTTGGGCATCTTGGCGTTGGGCGCCTTGATGGTCAGCTGGCCGCCCATGCGGTCGGCGTTGAAATCGACAACCGCCTCTTCGAGGAACGCCAGGCTGTTCTTGTCCAGAAAGACGTTGATCTTGTCGAGTTCCAGCTTCACGTCGGTGGGTTCTTCTTCCCCCGGACGACAGTAGGCCAGGCAGGTTTCCGCGTAGGGCGTGCCCGGCTGGGTAATGAAAATGCGCACGGCAATCCCTTCGACATTCTGCTTTTCCAGCAATTCTGCCAGGTAATCCTGTGCACTATCTGTAATATCAATACCTTGCGTATCGACGTTGGTATCGGCTTCGGTAGTCTCGGTCATGAGGGGTGTCTTCCTCCCGTGGCAGTGGCGTGGCCACTTCACATGTCATTTGTGTCTATGGTAAGCAAAACCGGCCGCCGACACAATCCCGACTGTTTTACTGGGCTATTCACTCTGAGTGACCGATAATACCCCCTTTCTTTAACTAATGCCGCCCTGCATTCGAGGCAATACATTGCTGCCCCGCCTGACCCGCTTTGTTATGATAGTGCGCCGCTGACCCGTTGGGGCTTGAAATTGACGACGCTAACAACCCCATTTTTGACTGAAACGCTGGAGAGCATTCCCCGCCATGGCTGCTAGTGATTTGATTGCGACCCTGACCCAACGCCTGACTCAACGCATCCATATTCTGGATGGCGGCATGGGGACCATGTTGCAGAATGCCGAGCTCAGCGAGGAAGAGTTTCGTGGCGAGCGTTTCAGCGACTGGCCGTCGGATCTGAAAGGCAATAACGACCTGTTGGCACTGACCTGCCCCGAGGTTGTCAGCCGCATCCACCGGGACTATCTCGAAGCCGGTGCCGACATTATCGAGACCAACACCTTTAATAGCACGCGTCTCTCCCAGGCCGATTACGGCATGGAAGCCATCGTGATCGAACTCAACCGCGAGTCGGCCCGGCTGGCCCGGGACGTCTGTGATGCTGTCGCGGCGGAAACCGGCGTGCCGCGGTACGTCGCCGGCGTGCTGGGGCCTACGTCGCGCACGGCGTCGCTGTCGCCGGACGTCAACGACCCGTCCAAGCGTAACGTCACCTTTGATGAGCTGCGCGACAACTACTACGAAGCCGCCCAGGCGTTGATCGATGGCGGTGCCGATCTCATCATGATCGAGACCATCTTCGACACCCTCAATGCCAAAGCCGCGATTTACGCGCTTGAAGAGCTGTTTGAGGATATTGGTCAGCGGCTGCCGGTGATGATCTCCGGCACCATCACGGATGCGTCCGGCCGCACGCTGTCCGGGCAGACCACGGAAGCCTTCTGGAACTCCATCCGCCACGCCCAGCCGTTTTCCGTGGGCCTTAACTGTGCCCTCGGCGCCGAGGAACTGCGCCCGTATCTGGAGGAGCTTTCCACCAAGGCGGATACGTTCGTATCGGCGCACCCCAACGCGGGTCTGCCCAACGAATTTGGCGAATACGACCAGACGCCCGAGGAAATGGCGGCGATTGTCGGCGAGTTCGCCCAAAGCGGCCTGGTCAACATCATTGGCGGCTGCTGCGGCTCGACGCCAGAACACATTCGCGCCATTGCGGAAGCCGTTCATAGCTTACAGCCCCGCGAAGTGCCTGAGCGTTCACGCGCCTGCCGTTTGTCGGGGCTCGAGCCGTTCAACATCGAAGCCGACTCGCTGTTCGTCAACGTCGGTGAACGCACCAATGTGACCGGGTCGGCGCGCTTCAAGCGACTGATCGTCGAAGAAGATTTCACCACCGCCCTGGAAGTCGCCCTGGAGCAGGTGGAAAACGGCGCCCAGATCATCGACATCAACATGGATGAAGGCATGTTGGAGTCTCAGGAAGCCATGGTGCGCTTCCTGAACCTTATCGCCGGCGAGCCCGATATCGCCCGCGTGCCGATCATGATCGACTCTTCCAAGTGGGAGATCATCGAGGCGGGCCTCAAGTGCGTTCAGGGCAAGGCCGTGGTCAACTCTATCTCGCTCAAGGAAGGCGAAGCGGCCTTCCGCGAGCAGGCCACCAAATGCCGCCGTTTTGGCGCCGCCATCGTGGTCATGGCGTTCGACGAGGAAGGCCAGGCCGACACCTTTGCGCGCAAGACCGAGATCTGTGAGCGCGCCTATCGCCTGCTGGTCGATGAAATCGGCTTCCCGGCGGAAGATATCATCTTCGACCCCAATATCTTCGCCATTGCCACGGGGATCGAAGAGCACAACAACTACGCCGTCGACTTCATCGAGGCCTCTCAGTGGATTCGCGAGCACCTGCCCCATGCAATGCTTTCCGGCGGCGTGTCCAACGTGTCGTTTTCTTTCCGGGGTAACAATCCGGTACGCGAGGCGATTCACTCTGTCTTTCTGTATCACGCCATTCGTGCCGGCCTGACCATGGGTATCGTCAATGCCGGCCAACTGGCGGTCTACGACGACCTCCCTGCCGAGCTGCGCGACGCCGTGGAAGACGTGGTGCTCAACCGCCGTGAAGACAGTACCGAGCGGCTGCTGGAGCTTGCCGACAAGTACAAAGGCGACGGCAGCGGCGCGGCCAAAAAGGAAGATCTGGAGTGGCGCAGCTGGCCGGTCAACAAGCGTATCGAACACGCGCTGGTCAAAGGCATCACCGCCTACATCGAGGACGATACCGAGCTGGCCCGCGCTGAAGCGGAAAGACCCATCGAGGTCATCGAAGGCCCGCTGATGGACGGCATGAACGTGGTCGGCGACCTGTTTGGGGCGGGCAAGATGTTCCTGCCCCAGGTGGTCAAGTCCGCCCGCGTCATGAAACAGGCGGTGGCTTATCTGATCCCCTATATCGAAGCGGAAAAGAGCGAAGAGACCAAGGCCAAGGGCAAGATCGTCATGGCGACGGTGAAGGGCGACGTGCACGATATCGGCAAGAATATCGTCGGCGTGGTCCTGCAGTGCAACAACTACGAGGTCATCGACCTCGGGGTCATGGTGCCCACCGACAAGATTCTCCAGGCCGCCCGGGATCACAACGCGGACATCATCGGGCTGTCCGGCCTGATTACGCCGTCGCTGGATGAAATGGTTCACGTGGCCAAGGAAATGAAACGCCAGGACATGGATCTACCGCTGCTAATTGGCGGTGCGACCACGTCAAAAGCGCACACGGCGGTCAAGATCGAGCCGCAATACGACCATCCGGTCATCTATGTCACCGACGCCTCCCGGGCCGTGGGTGTTGCGGGTCGGCTGCTGACCCCGGCGCTCAAGACGCCTTACGTTGCCGAGATTCGCGAAGAGTACGAAAAGGTCCGCGAGCGCAACGCCAAGCGACGCCCCAAAGCCGCCGACCTTGACTACACTCAGGCACGCAAACGGCGCTTCCGCACGGACTGGGCCAGCTATACGCCTACCAAGCCCCACCAGCTTGGGCTCCAGACCTTTGAGAACTATGACCTCGACGAGCTGGTCGAGCGTATCGACTGGACGCCGTTCTTCATGAGCTGGCAGCTGGCGGGCAAATACCCCAAGATTCTTGACGATAAAGTGGTCGGCGAAGCAGCCCGCAACCTGTTTGAAGATGCCAAGCAGATGCTCCGCAAGCTGGTCGATGAAAAGCGCATCCAGGCCCGCGGCGTGATCGGTTTGTGGCCCGCCAACACCGTCGATGACGATGTCATCGAGGTATATGCCGACGAATCGCGCAGCGAGGTCGTCGAACGGCTGCATCATATTCGCCAGCAGACCACCAAGGGACGCGATGGTATCTGCTACAGTCTGGCGGATTTCATTGCCCCCAAGGACAGCGGCAAAGCCGACTGGATTGGCGGCTTTGCGGTAACCACCGGGCACGGCGTTGATCAACTAACCAAGGCGTATGAAGCCGCCGGCGATGACTACAACGCCATCATGGTCCAGGCGCTGACGGATCGCCTCGCGGAAGCCTTTGCCGAGCGCATGCACGAACGGGTGCGCAAGGAGTTCTGGGGCTACGTCCCCCAGGAGTCCCTCGACAACGAAGCGCTGATCGCCGAAAAATATCAGGGTATCCGCCCGGCGCCCGGCTACCCGGCGTGCCCTGACCATACCGAGAAAACTACCCTGTTCCGGATGCTCGACGCCACCGCTAACACCGGGCTTGCGCTGACCGAAAACTTTGCCATGTGGCCGGCCGCCGCGGTATCAGGATGGTATTTCTCGCATCCCCAATCCAAGTATTTCTCAACCGGCAAGATTACCCAGGACCAGGTCAAGGTGCTGGCGGAACGCAAGCAGATGCCGCTTGAGGAAATGGAACGCTGGCTGTCGCCGGTGCTGTCTTACGACCCGAGCTAACGGTGTCGTCCGTCGCTCGCCGCCACCGCAAAGTGGTTCGTCTGGCCTGGCCTATCATGTTGGGCATGCTCTCCCAGAGCATGCTCAATCTGGTCGATGCGGCAATGGTGGGCCACCTTGGTGAAACCGCCCTGGCGGGCGTCGGGCTTGGCGGTTACGCCATGTTCATGATGACGGCGTTGGTATTTGGTCTTTCTTCCAGCGTTCAGTCGCAAACCGCGCAACGCCTGGGGGCCGGCGCTTCCCTCACCTCCCCGCTTTGTGCCGGCCTTTGGCTCGGCCTGGTTAGCGGTACGCTATTGACCTTGCTGGCATGGTGGCAGGCGCCGTGGCTTTTGCAGTGGCTATCACCGGCGCCCGACGTGCATGACGTGGCCGTCGACTACTTTCGCTGGCGCGTGCTTGCGCTGTCGGCCATCGCGCTTACCCTGTGTTTCAGAGGGTATTGGAACGGACGTCAGCATACCCAGCTGTATTTGCGTATTATCGTCGCCGTGCATCTGCTCAACGTGGTGCTCAGCGCCGGATTGATTTTTGGCCTCGCGGGGCTACCCCGGTTGGGCGCCACGGGCGCGGGCGTGGGTACCACGCTGTCGATCATGATCGGGCTTCTGCTGTGGGTAGTGGTAACCCTGCGCCGTAACGGTGACGCACGGTGGCGCCAGGCACTGCCCGACAGGCAGCTACTCAACGCCACCGCCCGGCTGGCAGCGCCCCATTCGGCTCAGCAACTCTGGTTTGCGGCCGGTTACGCGGTGCTTTTCTGGCTGTTGAGCCAGTTGGGGACAGAAAGCGTTGCCGTGGGGCACGTGTTGATTAACCTGTCGCTATTATTGATACTCCCCGGCGTTGGCGTCGGGGTGGCGGCCATGAGTCTGGTCGGCGAAGCGCTTGGCCGAGACGCCGAACAGGAAGCTCACCGCTGGGGGATGGACGCACTCGGGGTGGCGTGGCTATTGCTGGCCGTTTTGGCGCTGCCCATGCTGTTGGTGCCTGACTGGGTGCTGGGGGTGTTTTTTAACAGCCCGGCGTTGATTACCCTGGGCGCATTACCGCTTCAGTTGACCGGCCTGATGATCATGATCGACGCGGCGGCGCTGGTACTGGCCCAGGCGCTGATGGGCGCGGGCGCTCAACGCACCGTCATGGTCGTCACCCTCGGCATGCAGTGGCTGTTCTTTTTACCGCTGGCATGGTGGGTCGGGTTAGCGCTGGGCCATGGCCTACTCGGCATTTGGCTGATGCAGCTACTTTATCGCATCATCAACTCAGCCGGTTTTTTGTGGATATGGCAGCGCCGCCAATGGGCGTCGTCGCCAGCTTAAATGCTATTTTGAGATAAAAAGATAATTATATATTCTTTTGTAGAATATGACGCCCGCGTTAAGGTGGCGACACTGATTCGTCCCGTTGCAACGTGACAACTTCGCTTTAGCAGGACCGTGCCCCATGTACCGTTATGATATTCATGACCAAACGCTGGTAGATGAGCGTGTCGCTCAGTTCCGCGATCAGATGGATCGCTATCGCGCCGGGCGTTTGAGAGAGGAAGAATTCCGTCCACTGCGTCTGCAGAATGGACTCTATATCCAACGACATGCGCCGATGCTGCGCATTGCGATTCCGTATGGCATGTTGGCTGGCTATCAGCTGCGCGCGCTGGGTGACATCACCCGCCGCTATGATCGCGGCTATGGTCACTTTACGACACGTCAGAACCTGCAGCTAAACTGGCCAGCGATCGAAGACGTGCCGGATATATTGGCGGACCTGGCCAAGGTGCAGATGCACGCCATCCAGACCAGCGGTAACTGCATCCGCAACACGACCAGTGACCAGTTTGCCGGCATTGCCAACGACGAGGTCGAAGACCCGCGCCCCTGGTGCGAGCTGATTCGCCAATGGTCGACCCTGCACCCAGAATTTGCTTATTTGCCACGCAAGTTCAAAATCGCCGTGAGTGGCGCCTCGCAGGACCGTGCGGCCATTCAGGTTCACGATATCGGTCTCCGTCTGTGGTACAACGACGCGGGCGAATTGCGCGTCAGGGTACTCGCCGGTGGTGGCCTGGGCCGTACGCCGATGATCGGTGACGTCGTTTGTGACGACCTGCCCTGGCAGCACCTGCTCACCTATCTGGAAGCATGCGTGCGGGTGTACAACCAGTTTGGTCGCCGCGACAACAAGTTCAAGGCGCGGATCAAGATCCTGGTCAAGGCGCTGGGAATCGAAGAGTACCGCCGCCGCGTTGAGGAAGAGTGGGCGCACTTGAAAGACGGCCCGCAAACCCTCAACCAGGCCGCCGTCGATGCGGCGAAAGCGCACTTCCCCGAACCGGAACGCCGCGAGGTGGGTGAAGCCGCCGTGGCCGAATATGAACGTCTGCGTCAGGACAACCGTAGCTTCGCACGTTTCGTCACCAATAACGTGACCGCTCACAAGGTCTACGGCTACAAGGCCGTAACGCTGTCGCTCAAGCGTCGTGAACACGCGCCTGGAGATGTCACGGCCGACCAGATGGACGCGATTGCCGACCTCGCCGACCGCTACAGCTTCGGTGAAGTCCGCGTGACCCACGAACAGAACCTGGTGCTGTCCGACGTACCGGTGGATGAACTCGAGGCGCTGTGGAAAGAACTCGACGCCCTGGGAATGGCCAACCCGACGGTGGGCACGCTCAACGATATTATCTGCTGCCCTGGCGGCGACTACTGCAGCCTGGCCAACGCCGTCTCGATCCCCATTGCCCAGGCCCTGCAGGAACGTTTTGAAGACCTCGACTTCCTGTATGATCTGGGGCCGTTGGATCTCAACATTTCCGGCTGCATGAATGCCTGTGGTCACCACCACGTGGGCCATATCGGCATTCTGGGCGTCGACAAGAAAGGCGAGGAGTACTATCAGGTATCGATCGGCGGCAACGCCACCGACGACGCCTCGCTAGGCAAGATTCTCGGCCCCTCGTTCTTCCGTGAAGACGTCCCCGGTGTGGTTGAAAAAGTCCTCCAGGTGTACGTATCACAGCGGCACGAAGACGAGCGCTTCCTGGACACCTATCGCCGCATTGGCCTGAAACCCTTCAAGGAGCACGTGTATGCCAAGTAACGCCACGGCGAGCGATGCGCCATCCATGGACCCTGTTCACGTCGACCATCTGATTGCCGACGGTGAGCTGGCGGCGGAAAATGCCTGGTGCGTGTCCTACGATCCAGAGGCACTCCCCGAGCAGCGCCCTGCGTTTGTCCCCTTCGCCCTCTGGGAAGCCAATCAGGAAGACACCGAACTGGCGCCGCTGCTGGCCAGCGACTGTGAATTGACCGCCGAGCTGGTCAACAACATCAGCGCGGCCCCCGCCGTCGCCATTGATTTCCCAGCGTTTACCGACGGCCGTGGCTACTCGCTCGCGCGCCTTCTACGCGAGCGGTTTGGCTACCAGGGTGAAATCCGTGCGGTGGGCGATGTATTGGTCGATCAGCTGAATTACATGCAGCGTTGCGGTTTCAACGCCATGGCCCTGCGCGACGACCAAGATCCCAACGATGCCCTGCGCGCCCTGAATGCCTTTAGCGTCCGCTACCAGACCGACGTCGAAGAGCGCCAGGCGCTGTTTGAAAAACGCCTGAACGCCGACCACTAAGCAGCGCAGCAGTAGTCACTCCCCAAAAGGGGCCGCTCAATGGCGGCCCCTTTTGTATTAGCGGTTAGCCCCGCCGCTTCTGCTGGCGTTCGCGGTTATTGGCCTTGGCCCGGTCACTCTTGCGCAACATGACCCAGGTCGCGCCCAGCCCGCCTTCAGAAGACTGGGCGGAAATGTAGGCCTGCACCTCATCAAACTGAATGAGCCATTTAGCAATGTAGGAACGCAGCACATTAGCCGGGCTGTCGATGTCACGCCCGCGTCCGTGAACGATGAGTACCGAACGTAAATCGTTGGCGTAAGCATCCTGAATGAAAGGAAAAATCAGCCCTCGGCATTCTGCAAGGGGGCGCCGGAGTAGATGCAGCTGAGCCTGTACCGGGTAGCCGCCGTGCTTGAGTTTGTCGACCACGCCCTGCTGAATGCCCTCGCGGCGATATTCGATGGGATCGAAGGCCGGCACGAGATCAACGAAATCATCGGACAGGAAATTACGCTCCTCGACCGCTGCTTCTGCGCGCTCGCGTCTGGCCAGTTGGGCCTCGGAGGGTTGCTTGCGCCGGGGGCCGGTATCCGCACGATTATGCCGGGGGAGAGGCTTAACGTCGCCAACAAGCGCGCTAAAATCCATCTCATCACGAAGTCGCTGATTCATGGCAGGCTCTCCGATTGGATAGGCAATCCACCCTATCAAACCCATATCGATTGCTTAAGCATATTGTTACGCTTGTTTTCCACGCCACGTCACGCCACGCTAGTTGCTTTTCGAGCCGCATAAGGACACCGCCATGGCTTGGGTCAAACGCCTGCTGGCACTTTGTGCAATACTGCTGCTGGGGCTTGCGGGCTGGCTATGGCTGACCATGCTCAGCCCCTGGTTTTATGATCGTCCCGACGAGCTTGCCGATATCGAGCAGCGCACACATCAGGTGTTTGTCTATGGCACCCTGCGTTATGCGCCGGTGCGCTGGATCGTGATGCGCGGCTCGGGCGACCCCCAGACGGCCACCCTCGAAGACCATCGGCGCAACGGGCTCGACTTATCGCCTTCGTCTGGCAGCCAAGTGGAAGGCCTTCGCCTGAGCGTCACCGCCGACCAACTCGCCCGTCTTGACCGCTACGAGCGCCTGGGCGTTCGCTATGAGCGTGTCGAAATGCAACTGGCCGACGGCAGCCGTGCCTGGGTGTATCAGCGGCTACCCAATGCACAGGGTCTGCACGCGCCATTACCTGCTGCCTACGTTGCTCTGGTACCCTAAGTCGATCTTTCGTTTGGAGTTACTATGTCCGGTTCATTACCTTATGTGTTGATACTCTATTATTCGCGCTCGGGTGCCACCGCTACCATGGCGCAGCAGATGGCCGCCGGGGTCGAACAGGTGGCCGGCATTGAAGCCCGCCTGCGTACCGTGCCATCGGTATCGCCCACCAGCGAAGCAACGACGCCCGAGATTCCCGACGAGGGGGCCATTTATGCCGAGCTTGACGATCTGCGTCACTGCAGCGGCCTTGCGCTTGGCAGCCCCACTCGCTTTGGCAACATGGCCGCACCGCTGAAGTATTTTCTCGATACCACGAGCAGCCTTTGGGTCAACGGCGCCCTGATCGACAAACCGGCGAGCGCCTTCACTTCCAGTTCCAGCCTGCACGGCGGGCAGGAAAGCACCCTGCTGACCATGCTGGTCCCCCTGCTCCACCATGGCATGGTGTATGCGGGCGTTCCGTATAGCGCAACGGAACTGCTTGCCACGCAAACCGGTGGCACGCCCTACGGCTCAAGTCACCTGGCCGGGCCGCGCAGCGACCGCTCGGTGGATGAACACGAACGTGCCCTGTGCGTTGCTCAGGGCAAACGACTGGCCAAGCTGGCGCTGGCCATGCAGAGGATGCGCGAGGAGGCGTCATGAGGCAGTGGCTTGACCGCTTTGAACAACGCCACGGCATTGACCTTTTAACGCTGAGGGCAAGGCAATGGGTGCTGGCCAGCTTTGTCCTGTTGCTGCTGATGATGTTGCTGCGTGGCTTCATGGTGCAGGGCGACGCCTTCAACTGGCGGCCGATGATTGCGTTCGTACTGCCGCTGGTGCTGTTTCTACCGTCTATTATTGGCAAACGCCCGCGCGGGCATGCATGGCTTGCCTTTGTCAGCCTGTTGTATTTCAGCCAGGGCGTGATGGTGGCCACATTGCCCACACAGGTCCTGCGCGGGGTTGCCGAAGCGCTGCTGTCGCTTGCCTTGTTTACCGGCTGCATGGCATACGCACGATTCCGCAGTCGCCAGCTTCGCGCTCAGCAATGATGTGTATCAACCAGCGCCGCAAAATAGCCACGGCAAACACCAGGATCGACAGCGCGACCTACTGTTTTCCATTATGATGAGAGGCAGGCGCTGACATAACGTTTTGGCTGGCTGGGTGTATAACGCATTGAAACGTTATGTTTTATTGCAATGCCTGATACTTGAGCTTTATCAGCACACCCGCCACCATGGTAAAAATTCTTGACGGAGAGCCTAGCAATGGCACGCGACATAGCGGATATCAGGCGTGATTATGAGGGAGGCCAGCTCGATGAGTCCCAGGCCCCTGATAATCCTTTGGACCTGTTTGATGAGTGGTTCACCCTGGCGCTCGAGCAGGAAGGCAGAGATGGCAACGCCATGACGCTGGCGACGGTGGATAGCCAAGGCCGCCCCCATGCGCGCGTGGTGTTGCTGAAAGGGTACGACCAGCAGGGCATGGTATTTTTCACCAACTACCATAGCCACAAGGGCAGCGAACTCAGCAATGTGCCCTATGCTGCCCTCACCTTCTGGTGGCCTTCCATCTCCCGGCAGGTACGCATCGAAGGCTCGGTGGAGCAAGTCGACGGGGAAGAGTCCGACGACTATTTCGCCAGCCGTCCCCGGGGTAGCCAGTTGGGTGCCTGGATTGCCACCCAGAGCGTGGTAATCCCCAACCGCAACTGGATTGAAGAGCGTCAAAAACGCTTCGAGCAGGCCTACGAGGGGCAAGACATTCCACGCCCTATCCATTGGGGTGGCTACCGCGTCACGCCTGACATGATCGAATTCTGGCAGGGCCAACCCAGCCGCCTCCACGACCGCATCCGCTACGAACGGCGCGACGGCGGTGAATGGAGCTCCTTCCGCCTGGCGCCCTGACCCACTGCCCGCCGCTTGTGCCTGATGGCTGGGCCAGCGGCGGGTGAAGCCGGTTCAGTCAGGCAGGCTTTCCAGGCGATGGCGTTGCCATTCGCTCTCGGGCTCATTGAGTCGCATGATGGCATCAATCACCTGCTCTTCCATGTTATAGCGGCAGGTGAAGCCCAGGTGCTTCATCAGTGCCCGCATGGGGTGATTGTCCGCCATGATCTTGCCCACCATCTCAAGCGTGCCGATGCTGGTGCAGTAGTCGATCATTTTCTTCATCAGCAGACTGCCGATCCCCAACCCCTGGAGGTCGTCGCGGATGATCACCGAAAACTCCGTGCGGATGTTATCTGGATCGTTCCACACCCGCACCACGCCGAGCATCTCCTTGCTGCCATCGTCGCGCTGGTGTTCTGCAATGAAAGCCATCTGGCGGTCGTAATTGATATGCGACAGCACCGATAGATCGCGTTGGGTCAAATCCGACTTGTTGTGGAAATAGCGAAACCGGATGCTTTCTTCAGACAGCTGGCGGTGGAAATTGGTGATCAACGGCGCGTCTTCGGCGCGGATGGGGCGAACCTCCACCTGCCAGCCGTTCTTCAGCGTGACCCATTCCCGCAATTCCTCCGGGTAAGGCATAATGGCAAAACGTGCCGGCGGGCCCAGGTCCATGGCAAAGTCGACTGCAACGATACCGTCCCGGTTGAGCAGCAAGGGGTTGAGCTCCAGCCCGCGCAGCTCGCCCAGGTCCGACGCCATTTGCGAGAGTTTTACCAACAGCTGGCATAAATGCTGGGTATCTCGGTCAGGGTCGGACGAATGCTCGCGTATCAGCGAAGCCGCGTGGGTGCGATTGACCACATCGGCGGCCAGCCCCATGTTGAGCGGCGGCAACGCCACCTGCCGGTCAGCGAGAATGTTAACCTTGTAACCCCCGATACCAAACACGATCAGCGGCCCAAATACCGGGTCCCGAGTGATGCCTGCGCATACCTGCATGGAATGCTTGCCGCGCTGCATGGGCTGCAAACAGTATTCATGAATGGCGTTTTCGGGGAATTTTTCGTTCACTTTTTCGCCCAGTCTGCGCACGCCATCCGCCACCTGTTCCGGGGTCTCCAAGTCCTGGAGCAGCCCCCCCGATATTTTATGCGGGTGCTTGCGGTAGCGATAAGGCCGACAATTTCCTTCGTGAACGACCTTCAAGGCTTTGGGGCCTTCAATCTGGGCGGCCGCCGCCAGTGCCTGTTCGGGACTGGTCAGGTAAATGCTCGTGGCGGCCGGAATGCCGTAGGCCTCGAGCACCTGGGCGGTTTCTGAGTGGCTTAACGTTTGTCGCCCCTTGGCCTTGGCGTCGCTGATCAGCGTACGGCATTGGGCACGGATCTCGGCGCTGGTGGTAAACGGCAGGCTGGGAGGCGTTTCCTGCAGCAGCTGCTGAACGCGCTGGTAATCCACCATGTGCATGAAGGCTTTGACCGCCTTTTCGGGCGAAATATAGGTGGGAATGCCCGCCAGATTGCATTCGTGGCGGGCATTCAGCGCCTCTTTCAGTCCCATCCAACTGGTTAATAGATTGCGACGGAACGACTTGCGGTTGGCAATCAGCGCCTGGGCGGTCACCAGCGACGGAGCGAGTCGCGTCGGCGCATGCACCACCAGGACCGCGTCCACATTGGCGTCAGCGGCCACGATACGCAGCGCCTCGACGAATCGCTCGGGGGTGGCATTGCCGCCGAGGTCAACGGGGTTTTCACCCGGTTTACTGATGTCGACCTTGCTCTTGTGCAGCGCCTGCTGGGTTTCGTTGGTGAATTCCGCGAGCTTCCCCCCGGCGCTGATCAGTTTATCGATCGCTAGCATGGCCGGGCCCAGGCCGTTGGATACCACAGCCAGCCGGTCGCCGCGCAGCGGTTTCATACGCGACAGTGTTTCCAGCGCGTCGAGGAGCTCGTCGGAGTCGTCGACGCGCACCACACCCGCACGGGAAAAGGCGGCATCAAACACCACGTCGCGATTGGCGATGCCAGGGGTCGGCGCCATGCCGGAGATGTCCGAGGCAAAGGTACGCCCGCTTTTAATGGCCAGCACGAGGCGGTTGCGTGAGGCGTCGCGCAACGCGGTCATGAAATGCTGAGCGTCAGAGACTCGCTCAAGGTGGAGCAAAATCGCCTGGGCCGGCGAGAACTGGTTCACGTAATCGATCAGGTCAGGCAGCAGCACATCTACGCTATCGCCCACGGTAATCAGGTGGGAAAACCCCACATCGCGCCCGGCGGCCCAATCGATCATGGCATTGGCGAGCATACCCGACTGGCCGAGATACGCCACCCGCCCTGCCTTGACCGGCTGGCTGGCGTAGGAAGCGTTGAGCTTTTTAGCGGGCACGATCAGGCCCATGCATTCAGGGCCCAGCACCCGAATGCCGGATTCGCGGGCCGCGCTCAGCATGCGCTCGCGGATTGAACCCTTGTTGCCCTTGTCGCGATCCAGGTAGGCACCGCCGGACAGCACCAGCGCCGCTTTCACACCAAACTTGCCAAGCTGTTGAATCAGCTTGGGGACGCCCTCGATGGGCGAGCAGATGATGGCGAGGTCGGGAATCTCGGGAAGGTCGTCGACGCGCTTGACACAGGGGTCACCAAAGACCTGATCGTAGCCTTTCAGGTTGACCGCCCAACGCTGCCCTTTGAAGCCACCCTCATGGAGGTTACGCAGCACCAAACCGCCTAGCGAGGCGGGGTTCTCCGACGCGCCGATAACGGCCAGCGAGCGGGGTTCAAAAAAATGGTGCAAGAAACGTGTGCTCACGTTTGCCTCTCCTTGAGCGGTGCCGCGCGATGTAAGACTTATGGACACTGTCGCGCATCAGCGTGTCGCGATTAAGGTGATGCTATCCATCCTGGAGCGCTTGAATGATCACTGCCTACCTTACTCATCCGGACTGCTTATTGCATCACATGGGGCCGGAACACCCCGAAAACCCTCAGCGACTGGAGGCGATTCGCGCGCGTCTGTCGCTGTCGGGGCTATTACAGCAAACCATGCAGGCCGATGCCAAGGAAGCAGATGAGGCCTCGCTTGCCCGGGTGCACGCCACGCGTCATCTCAACGCCCTCACCAAATGCCTCCCTGATGAAGGGATTGTGCCGCTGGATAACGACACCTTCATGAATCCTGACAGTCTTAAGGCCGCACGGCTAGCCGCCGGTGCGGTTATCAAAGGCATTGACCAGGTATTCAAGCGCCAGGCGGACAATGTATTTTGCGCTATCCGCCCGCCTGGGCACCATGCCGAAGTGGCCGAAGCCATGGGGTTTTGTTTCTACAACAACATTGCCGTGGGGGCGGCTTACGCCAAGGAACGCTACGGCGCCCGGCGAATTGCCGTACTGGACTTCGATGTGCACCAGTGCAATGGCACCATCGATATCTTCAAGAATGATCCCAGCGTGCTGATCTGCACCAGCTTTCAGTATCCGTTCTATCCCTGGCGGTATTTGCGCAGCGAATGGCAGAACGTGGTCAACACGCCCCTGGAAGTCGGCACGGATGGCCCCGAATTCCGCCGCCTGATCGAAAATCAATGGCTGCCGGCGCTGCACCGCTTCAAGCCTGACCTGGTGCTGATATCCGCGGGCTTTGACGCTCACCGGGACGATCCCATGGGGGATGTCTGCCTGACCGACGAAGATTTCTACTGGATCACCCACATGGCGATGGAAATTGCCACGCTCTACGCTGATAACCGGCTGGTATCGTCACTTGAGGGCGGCTACAACCCTACCTCGCTGGCCAGTGGCGTAGAGGCCCACCTGAAAGCATTGCTCGGCCTGCCCTACGCGGTGGCATCCTGAGTCAGTCACAACAAAGGGTACTAACCCACAATGACGCCGGGCAGCGTCAAAGACAGTTGGTCGGTTTGGGCAGCCCTGCGATCCGCGCCACCCTTTTGGCGGTACTGCCTGGAAATAGCCGCATCAGATAAATCGAGCGGCCTTTTTCGCTGCCCAGCGCCCGCTGAGTGGCTTTGACGAGAGGACGCATGGCCGGCGCCATTTCGTAGCGCGCGTAAAAGTCTCGCACCAGGCGGATGATTTCCCAGTGTTCGGGCGTCAGCTCAATCCCTTCATCATCGGCGAGCTGTTGGGCAACCGCTTCAGACCAGTCATTCAGGTCGGCGAGATAGCCTTCGGGGTCAAGTGGCACCTTTACGTCGGCATTTTTCATCGGCGTATTCACGGGTTAGCCTTTTTTCACGATGATATGTTCATGATGATCGGTACATCAGGGGTCTGCTTGCTTGACACAGGTGAGGTCAATACCAGGTGACAGATTGTTCATGCTGCTCAGTCAAGGCGACGAACCCGTCCATGTTGACGGTCGCCAATTGATGCGTTTTGGCAATGTCGCCGAGCCCCCGGGCAACCAGGTCTTCCTCCAGCAACAATACCGTATACGCGCTTTGTGTCCAGCAGCTCAATTGAGGGTTGAGCGCAGCGGTGACTGCTGCCTCGATGAGCAGCAGCGTATCGCCTGCATTGAGGGCCTGTTCGACCTGCCTGGCGGCGTCGCTGGTGGGCGCGGTTGTCAGAATATGCAGGGTCATGAGGTTCCCTAGAAGTTGAGTATCGGCCGATTCTGGCTGAACAGCGCGCTGACCTGAGCGTCGGTCAGCGTTGAAACGCCATCCACCAGCGAATCCAGGCCAAGATTCAGCTCGTTGAGCGTTCGCTCGGGGACATTCAATTGATCGATATCGTACATCTCAAGCATATCGATCGTTGGCAGACTGGCCTTTTGCCCCGGCGCGCCGGCTTGCTGTTCCTTGCACAGCGCCAGTGCGCCCTCGCCCATGAACAAAAGCCTGACCGATTGCCCAAAGGCGGCGGCCACCAGCGCGGCGTCCAGACCCTCGCGCAGCCAGCTGGCGTTATGCGGCGCGTGGCGGATGACCACCAGGAAATCTTCGGATGCGTGCATGAGTGGCCTCAACTAGCAAAGGTGATCAAGCGGTCACAGCGCTGCTGTAGCGTCAACAGCTGCCCTAGCCCGGTTAGCTCAAACGGCGCTTCCAGGTTATAGGCACTGTGCCCGTGACGCGCCGCTTCGGCCTCGTTGACGATACCACGTCGCAAGGCGGCGGCAATACATACATCCAGCGGTACATCGTGCCGTTCGTGAAGCGCCTTCCAGGCCTCGCGCAGGTTGAGCTCGTCCTGCGGCGGGGTCATCAGTGACGAGGCGTTGTGGACGCCGTCATGATAGAAGAAAACGCCCGCCAGCCGATGCCCTCTGGCCAGCACTGCCTCGGCAAACCGCAGCGCCGAATGAGGCGCCGGGTCGCTATAAGGTGCGCCCATTACTAACAGTCCATAGTCCATCTTGCTCACCTATCGCTGATCAGCGGTTACCTGCCGGGTGACCCCGCCCTGACGCCAAGAATAAAAAAAGCAGACCCTAAATTAATAGGGTCTGCCGCGATGATATTACGTTTCGTCAGCGCATCAAGCCGTTAGTCGTTGCTCATGAACCCGAGCAGCGATAGCAGGCTGATGAACAGGTTATAGATGGACACGAACAATGTGATGGTGGCCAAGATATAGTTGGTCTCACCCTGGCGGTGAATGATTTCGCTGGTTTGATAGAGAATCGCCGCAGACGAAAACAGTACAAAGCCAGCCGATACCATTAACGACAGCGCTGGGATGTTAAAGATCAACCCTGCGACCATCGCCAGCACCAACACAATCGCACCAGCCAACATGAAGTTGGCCAGGAAGCCAAAATCTTTCTTCGTTACCAAGGCGACGGCTGAAAGACCGATGAACGTAACACCGGTCATCGCCAGTGCGTTCATTATAAGTGCGCCGCCGTTTGGCAATGCCAGGTAGGCAGAGAGTATCGGCCCTAGGGTGAAGCCCATAAAGCCTGTAAAGGCGAAAGTGGCCAGCAGCCCCATCGCTGAATTGGCGGTTTTATGGACCAGGAACATCAACCCATACGCACCAATGAAGAACACGAAGATGTTCATTTGCTGAACGCCCATCGCGACGGCGACCCCTGCAGTCGCTGCAGAGAACAGTAGCGTCATCGCCAGCAACGCGTAGGTGTTACGCAGCACTTTGTTGGTGCTAACCGAATTGGCTACACCGCCTGAAGCTGATTGCGCAATATGTGAGTCGTTGTAACTCATGTGTTCATGCTCCGTAATGATCTGTCGAACAGTGGATAAGCATGCCGTTACCGGGTTCCAGACGCAAGCCTTTGTCTTCCACGCTGATACGATTTCAACGTTGTATCATTCTTGCAACGCTGTATCAGTTTATCAAGAGTGACTATGCTTGCTGGACACCCTATAGGACAACAATATCATGAAAAAGATTCTGCTCCCCACCAGTACTATCGCCATGCTATCCCTCACTCAGGCGGCGCTGGCGTTTTCTCCCGCCGGACAAGATATTGCTTACAGCATGGATGACGAAGATTTCCAGGGATATTTTGTGTCTGGTGGTGACGACGCCAAAGGCAGTGTACTGATCGTTCACGATTGGGACGGGTTGGATGATTACGAGCGTGAACGCGCCGACATGCTGGCCGATGAAGGCTACGATGTGTTTGCCGTTGACCTGTTTGGCGAAGGTAATCGCCCCCAGGCGGTAGACGATAAGCGCGCCGCAACCAAGCGTCTGTATGAAGATCGCGAACGCATGCGCGCCCTCACCCTTGCAGGCCTGGCGCAAGCCAGGGAAGAAGGCGCTGCCGAGCAGACGGTAATTGCAGGTTACTGCTTTGGCGGTGCGGTTGCGCTGGAAATTGCCCGTTCCGGTGAAGCCGACGGCATTGCCGCCTATACCAGCTTCCATGGCGGATTAACGACGCCCGACGGCCAGGCTTACTCAAGCGATACCGCGCCAATCCTGATTGCCCACGGCGGTGCCGACAGCTCGGTGAGCCTTGAGGATGTGGCCACCCTGGCTGAAGAGCTGGAAAGCGCTGAAGTTACTTACGAAATCGGTATTTATTCCGGGGCGCCCCATGCATTCAGCGTGTTTGGGAGCGATGCCTACCACGAGAGTGCCGACGAGCGATCTTGGACAATGTTCACCGCTTGGCTGGAGGAAAGACTCTAGGCGGCTGACGTTTGCCCTGGCACCGCCAGGGCTTTCAACAACCACGCTGGCTAACCTTGGCTATCTTTCTCGTCATTTTTGTGTGGCGGCGTCGTTGTCGACGCCACCTGTCGTGCATCCTGGGGAGCATTATATAGCCGTACATCGATGACGTGCAGTACCGCTAGCTGCGCAAACATCACCGCAAAACAGATAATCAGACCTTTTAGCATGGCGGCTTTCTCAAGAGGGCTCACGATGAGCCTTATCGCTGCATCATAGTCCAACGCCGCCTGAATACAATCGATAATCTAAGCGCAGGTCGCCCATTTTTTTGCATCCAACCATGAGGCTGATAACCACCCAGGCAGCCGCCTTTCCAGGTAGTAACCGGGCGACCAGGGCGCACCTTCAATAAAGCCCACATGCCCTCCTTTTGGGTGATATTCCAACGTCACAGTGGCCGGCAAATCCGAAGGGCTTGGCGCACTGTGCGGATACACAAACGGATCGTCCTGCGACTGGACGATCAGCGTCGGTACCCGAATCGAAGACAGGAAATACAGGCTGCTGCAGCGCTGATAGTAATCGCTGGCGCTGGCATAGCCATGAAGCGGCGCGGTTACCCGCTCATCGAAATCCCACAGAGTCTTCATCCCCTTGAGCGACTCCAAATCAAGCAGTTTGGCGTACTCGTCGGGGTCGCCGTTAATCGCGAACTGGTGGCGTTTGTTGGCCATGTAGCGTCGCAGGTCACGCAGGAAGCGTGCCTGATAGATTTGCGACATCCCCTGACTGATACGCTCGGCGCTGTGGTCGAGACGAAACGGGACAGACACTGCGGCGGCCGCCATCAATGGCGTAGCATTGCCCTGTTCGCCCAGATACTTCAATAGCACATTACCGCCCAGCGAATAGCCAACGGCCGCCAGGGGTTGCGCTGGCCGACGCGCAGAGAGCACGTCAATCACTTCGGCCAGATCTTCACTTACCCCAGAGTGGTAGCCTTTTGCCAGACGATTAGGCGTGCCCGAACAGCCACGCCAATTGACCGCGACGCTCTGCCACCCTTGCAAGGCCAATGCTTGTTGCTGGCCCAGCATATAGCGCGATGAGGAACTGCCGGTGAGACCATGCAGCAGTATCACGCATGGCGTGTCGTCATCCGCCTGGCCCAGCCAGTCGAGATCCAGAAAGTCGCCATCTCGGAGCGTCAAACGCTCTCTTTGCCGTGGTAGGGAGAGCGCAGATCGAAAAAGCGGGCTATACAGCGTCTGAAGATGGCCGCCGGACAGCCAGCGAGCAGCACGAAATGAAGGCATAAGATGGCTAACTCATGAACAAAAAATGGGCGCAGGCATAAACGCCGGCGCCTCTTAAAATCTGGTGAACTCAATCTTCAACGGTGACGTCTCTCAGGTCATCAACACTTACTCCCTCGGGTAACTCCGATGGGTCACTGGGCAGCCAGATGGGCGATAAATCGCTATCTTCCCTGCCGTCTTCGAATCGGTGTCCGGGAATCCGGTACACCACCCGCTGGTTACGATGATCCCATGCAAAAACACGATCCATAGGGTTGCCCAAATGCTAAGTGAAAATCCAAGGAGTGGGACAACCATACGGATCGTGATGTTCCTGCAATCAATCAGAGACTCTGCGTGCCAACCACCTAGTCATCATGAGTCAGCGCTTCCGCCTTGGGTGGACTGCCCACTTTCACCTCACTGAACTCCTCTTGGGACAGGCCGCGGTACAGCGCGAACATCATGGCAAATACCAGAATAAACATCGGCAGGCCGACCACGGTGATCACCTCCTGCAGCGCCGTCAGCCCGGCATCGCCGGCAAGCACGATGAGCATGGCCGCCAGCATCCCTTCAGAAACGCCCCAGAAAACACGCTGGTGCCATGGGCCAGGGTCTGAGCTGCCGGTGCAGAGCATATCAACCACCAGAGACGCGGAGTCGGATGAGGTGGCAAAGAAGATGGCAACAATGACCACCGCAAGCCCCTGGATTAACGTCGCGGCCGGGAAGTTCTCGAAAAACGCAAACATGGCCAGCGGAATACTTTCGCCGACGGCATCGGACAAGACACCTGCCTGGGCGCCCATGGCCTCACGTGCCTCCGACCCTATGCCGTCAATTTCCATCGCCGACCAGCCAAAGATGGCAAACCAGACCAGCGTAAAGACGGAGGGCGCAAACAGCACGCCAAGCACGAACTCGCGAATGGTACGACCGCGGGAAATGCGTGCCACGAAAATACCGATGAACGGCGACCAGGTGACGGTCCAGGCCCAATAGAACACCGTCCAATTGCCCTGCCATCCCCATGAGCCCCCCTCACTGGAGTAGTTGGCGAGGGTGTCATTCCAGAATGCCATTGGCAGCAGGTTAGTGATGTAAAGGCCAAAGGTCTCGACAACCGCACGCAAAAGAAAAACGGTCGACCCGGTAAAGAGCACGAAGATCAGCAGGCCCACGGCCATACCAATATTGATGTTGGACAGTCGTTTAATCCCTGAATCCAGACCTGCCACGATCGACCCCACGGCTACGGCCGTTAACACCGCAATGATCAGCACCTTGGTAAGCACCGCATCCGGCACACCAAACAGTTCCGTCAACCCTGAATTGATTTGCTGAGTGCCCAGGCCGACAGACACCGCCACCCCAAACAGAGTGCCGAGAATCGCGAAGATATCTAGAGACTTGCCTACGGGGCCATAGATTCGCTCACCGAGTAGCGGATAAAAGACCGAGCTGAACCGCATGGGCAAATTATAGCGATAAATGAAGTACGCAAACGCGAGCCCGGGCATGGCGAAAATTGCCCAGGTATGCAATCCCAGGTGATAGATCGAAAAGCTCATGGCATCGTCGGCGGCTTCCACCGAAAATGGCTCGACATCAGACCTCGGCGGCGTGGCAAAGTGGGAAATGGGCTCGGCAACCCCCCAGAACATCAGCACCGTGCCGATACCGCCAGCAAACAGCATGGTGAACCACGAGATGTTGGTATAGGCGGGCTTGGCATCATTACCGCCCAGGCGAATCGCCCCAAAACGACTGAGTGCCACCCACAGTAAGAACGCCACCCAACTGGTTACCCCCATGATAAAAAACCAGCCAAGATTGGTAACGATCCATTCCCGCCCCGCACCGAAGGCATTACCGATGGGTTCCGGCGCAATCAGAAGTACTATCAGAAACAGGATCATGATCCCGGCAGACGTGAAAAAAATGATCGGATCCGTTTTCAGGCCCAGCTTTTTCGCAAGTTCATCCATTATTCATTCTCCCATGTCTTTCCGACACCATAGGAGTTATCCGACTATCTCGCCAAGTCACAAAACAGAGGGCCCTTCAACGCTCAGATGCATCTGTGTAACATTTGTCTGCGACGATAATCATTCGCTATCGGCTAGAGGAAGCTAATACATGTCTCGTGCTATCGAAATTTCCGCCGCCGACGGTACCATCGACGCCCATGTCTTCACGCCTGAAAACGCCAAAGGCCCGTTTCCGGCTGTGGTGCTGTTAACCGATATCGGTGGCCTACGCCCCTGCTATCACGAAAAAGCCCAGCAAATCGCCAACAACGGCTATGCCGTGTTGATGCCCAACGTCTACTACCGCGATGCAAGCGGCCCCATCGTGCCAGAGGGCAAATCCTTCCGCGACCCGGACGTGCGACCGACGCTATTAGCGTATGCCGACCACCTCACGCCTGAGGCACAGTCCCGTGACTTCATCGCCCTTCTGAACGGCATTGAGAACGAGGCCGAGTTCGCTGACGGCAAGATAGGGGTGATCGGCTATTGCATGACCGGCGCTTTCGCGCTGCGTATGGCCGCCGAACACCCCGACCGCGTTGCTGCGGCGGCCGGTTTCCACTCGGCCCGATTGGCGGAGGCAGACGACCCAAACAGCCCCGTGCACCTGGTTGGTAACATTAAGGGGCGCGTCTATTTCGGCCACGCCGACCAGGACGAACTTCTGCCTCCCGAGCAGATCGCCCGCATGGACGCAGCGCTAGCCGCCGCCAGTGTGCACTTCACCACCGAGCTCTACCAAGGCGCCGCCCACGGCTTCACTGCAAAGGATGCGCCGTCTTTTGACGCAACCGCCAATGCCCTGCATCACAAGCGCCTGGCCTCGCTTCTGGAAGAGACACTGTAAGCAACACCCCTCCTTTGAGCAGCAGCCCGAGTGTTTGAGTCGCGATAAAAGAGGAACTTACCAGTGGAGAAAAAAGAGGTTTCGCCTCAGGTGAGCGTTGACGCGCTCAGGCGTAATGTTGAGAGCTGTCGGTAACAGACCTGATAAAATAGCAGTCTTTCTATAAATAAACTTCTCAGTACCTGCCTGCAATGGGGCCTGTCGGAGAAAAATCATTAAACAGTGAGGAAGTGTCTTCTTATGGCATGGCAAGCGTCGACGTGGCTCTTAGGAATGAGGAAAAAAAAGACCTCAACGCCTTTTCTTCTGATGATTTTGTGCTGTGTAGGAATATTGCTATGCGCAGGTGCACTGCTGGTTAACCTCACCGGTGGCACGCCGAACGAGAATGCTCACTTTATGTACGTGCCTATTTTTCTGGCTGCTGCCATCTATGGTGTCAAGGGAGGAGTGATTACCGGTTTATTCGCGGGGCTGATGCTGGGACCCGTTATTGGCGGAAGCATGGACAGCCTCAATACGATCATGAGCAGTTGGGGCGTGCGCACTCTCTGGTTCGTGGCGATTGGTGGCAGCTCCGGTTTATTGGTTAAGTTAATTAACTTTCTTAGCAACGAACAACGAAAAAAAGTGTTGCATGACCCCTCTACAGGACTACCCAACCAATCAGCTCTGATTGAAGACCTTGCCGCTCAAATTACTCCGGAATCTCTTGAGAAGACGCCAATTGCCGTTGTCTTGATTCGTGCCACTGACCACAATGAATTTGTTGAGGTATTTGGTATTGAAGAAGGTGATCGAATTATTTACACGGTCAGCCAGCAACTAAATCAATCTTGCCCTGAAATTCAGAAGAGTTACCGCTTCGGTACTTCTGAGTTAGCTCTGATCGTTGATTATAAAAATGATGAAGACCTCAAACGTGTTTCTCATTTATTGCATGCTGCTGCCTCGGCGACCTTTGTGGTCGATGATTTACCGGTGCGAATCGAACCGGCGTTAGGATTCGGACATGTACATAATGAGAAGGACGTTACGCGTCACCCACTGGAAATCGTGCGACGCGCCCGAGTAGCCCTTGAAAAGGCCGTGACTCTGGAACGGCAAATGATGAGCTATGAGCCTGATTTTGACACGGCGAATCGTGCTTCGCTTGAGTTGATCGCCCGCGCGGAGAAAGGACTCTAAGCCGGCGAGTTCGAGCTCCACTATCAGCCCAAATTGCGGCTGACCGACCGTCATCTAGCCGGTGTAGAAGCTTTGATACGCTGGCGGCACCCAGATGGAAAAATAGTGCCACCAGGCATGTTCATGCCCAAACTCGAGAGAACGAGCCTGATTGACGCTTTCAGCCTCTTTGTCATCCAGACCGCAAGCGAATATGCCCGCTCCAGACTGCTGGTGCCGGTAAGCATCAACCTCACACCCCGGAACCTCACAAACGATAGCCTGGTAGACGCACTGATTGACAGTCTGCGTGAATCGGGCGTCCCGCCAGAGTACATCGAAGTAGAGATCACCGAATCGGGGCTGATGCAGGAACCAGAGTCAACAATCCGAGGACTTGGTCGCCTCCGAGATCACGGTATCGCCGTGAGTATTGACGACTTTGGCACGGGCTACGCCTCTTTTGCCTACCTGCGCAAGCTGCCGGTCACAGGCCTGAAAATCGACCGGGAATTCATCAGGCTACTCGAAGACGATGCCAAAACGCGCCGCCTGGTGCTTGCAATGATTGAAGCAGGCCATGCCCTCGATCTCACTGTCACGGCTGAGGGTATAGAAACCGAGGAACAGGCCAATATCCTCACTGACTTCGGTTGCGATCTTGGACAAGGGTTTCTATGGAGCCCGGCCCTGGAGGAAAGCGTGCTCCGCGAGCTTATGGCATCCCCAACTTTCAACCATTTCTCGTCGTGATGTCGATGTCATGGAATAAATGACATGTTGGGCAGACGATACAGGCATTGCTTACTGAGCCATTCTGTTTCACCAGAACAGTGCCCGACAGAGATGTGCTCTCACCTGCAGCTACCCAAGGATACAGTCATCCAGTGATGAATTGCTGTGTACAAAGCGCCCCGGCGGAGGTCGTTGAACATTCCCGGACACGCTGTAAGAGCCGGTGTGTTTAATTGAAGGTATGCTTGGAAATAAAGGGAGAATATAGAAGCAAAAAAAGCCCCGTAGAAACGGGGCTTTAATATCGAGGTGGCGGAGGGACAGGGATTCGAACCCTGGAAAGGCTATTCACCTTTGCCGGTTTTCAAGACCGGTGCATTCAACCGCTCTGCCATCCCTCCGGCTTACGGGTGCATAGACTACCAGCTTTTCCTTGGAAGTCAACGTCTTTAGTACAATCTTAGTCCTACCCGGGTGATTTTTCCGCCCTGCATATCGCTGACGACCCAATGGATGCCGTGCCAATCTACATCGTCACCTATAACAGGGTGTCCGCCAACCCGCAGCGATACGAACTCCGCCAGGGTCATTTCCTTTTCGCCGGGGCTCAAGGTCAACCCGTAGGCCTGGGCGATGTCCTGCATCTGCGCACTGCCATCCAGCGTAAAGGTGCCAAAGAAGGCCCGCTCCTGCTTGAGCTTGGAATCGCCATTGAACAACCGGTTGAGCGCATTGAGGTCTTCCGAGCGACCAATGACGCAAATCACGTCGCCGAGTTTGAGACGCGTGCTGCCCTTGGGATGCAGCATGGCGTGTTCGCGGAACAATGCGGAAATCAGCGCCCCGGAGGGAAACCGCAGCAGACGGATAGGCACGTCTTCAAGGTCCTTATTTTCAACCGAGTAGACGAACATCTCGTAGTCGTTTTCGGGGAGTATGCCAAGCGGCCCGCGTCGGTCGGGCGTGGTGCCCAGCGGCACCTCCACCTTGAGCCATCGTGCCGCCAGCGTGAGCGAGCCCCCCTGAATAAGCAGCGACATCAGCACGACCGCAAACGCCACGTTGAAGTAGAGCGATGCATCCTCTACCCCACCGATTAACGGGAAAATAGCCAGCACGATCGGCACCGCCCCGCGTAGCCCCACCCAGGCAATGAACCAGGTTTCCCGCCAGCGAAACTTAAAAAACGGTTTGATGGTTATCAAAACGGCCAGCGGTCGGGCGATGAAGATCAGCGCAAGTGCCACCAGCCCGGCCGGCAGCGCCACTTCCCAGAGTTCGCTGGGGGTAACCAGAAGGCCCAGCACCAGGAAGAGCCCGATCTGGCTGAGCCATGCCAGGCCATCGTGTACAGGCAGGATAAAGTTGAGGTGGCGCCCGGGTTGGTTGCCGATCATCAGGCCCGCCAGATAGATAGCCAGGAAGCCGCTGCCACCCAGTACGCTGGTAAGGCCAAACACGCTGAACCCCAACGCAAGAGCCAGCATGGCGTAGAGCCCCGGCGCCAGGTCAAGCCAGCGCAGCAGCTTGGCGCTCAGCCAGCCGCCGCCAATGCCGACCACCAGGCCAATGCCGAACTGGGCAGTGAAAAACATCAGCGTCTCGAGCGGACCACCAATATCGCCGACTAATACGTCGACCAGCATCAAGGTAAGGAAAATGGCCATCGGGTCGTTGGTGCCCGACTCGATTTCCAGCGTGGCCCCGACCCGCTCGTTGAGGTTGACGCCCCGCCCGCTGAGCATTGAAAACACGGCTGCCGCGTCGGTCGAGCCTACAATGGCACCGACCAGCAAGCCTTCTACCAAGGTTAAATCGAACACCAGCATCGCGATGCCGCCGACAATGGCGCTGGTGATAAACACCCCAAAGGTGGCAAGCGAGAGCGCCGGCCTGAAGCCGACGCGGAAGGTTTTGAGGCGAGTGCGAAGACCGCCATCGAGCAGGATCATCGCCAGGGCGAGATGGCCGATCGTGAAGGCCATGAAGTAGTCATCGAATTCGAGACCCAGCAGCCCTTCTTCGCCGGCCACCATGCCCAATCCCAGGAAGATAAGAAGAAGCGGCACGCCCATCATGGCGGACAAACGGCTCCCCAGAATACTGAGCGCCATTAATGAACCGCCGATCAAAAAAAACGTATAGATTGCGTCCATGTCTCTCCGTCTCTTCTCAAAGCGCCTCCATTATCGCACGCCACCGTTGAATTTACTGCGTTATGTCCGCTGGCAAGACACAATTGAAGGCTGGTCAGATGCTTTGCACGCCAGATACACTTCGACTTCTGTGATTGGGAGTTATTGACGATGCTGACTAGTTTGTGTCGCGCTTGGTATTTTTCATTGCTGGTAAATATTGCATTATTATTCGCAACATCAATGGCCTACGCAAATGAGTCGGCCGCACAGGACGACGCTGGCGACGACCCGCTAGAACTGAAAAGCCGTGTCATGGTGCCACCTGCCTGGTGGACGTCGGCTGACGACGCGGAAGCGGTCGCTGAGGAAGCATCCGACCAGGAAGCGCCGACCAATGCGGTTACCCCACCGCCGCCCCTTGAGCCACCGCCGCTTCAAAAGATCAGCATCATGTTGGATTGGTTTTTGAGCCCGCAGCATGCGGGGTTGATCATTGCGCAACAGCGCGGCCTGTTTACCGCGCAGGAAATGCAGGTCGAATTCCAGACGCCGGCAGAACCCAGTGTGGCGCTGAAATTGCTCGCGGCAGATGAAATCGATTTCGCCCTGAGTCGCCAGCCGACCCTGCACCTCTATGCCCACGATGGCGCCCCCATTGTGCGCATTGCGACGCTAATCGAAACACCATTGACGGCGCTGGTGATCGAGGGAGCGCTCGAAGAGCCTGTCAAAGATAAGTTGGCGAGGCTGCGCTATGGTTACTCCACCCGTGAGGGCCGCGAACTGTTTATTCCTCACCTGATTCCCGAGGCGCTGACGCAAGCGGGCAATGTGCCCCCACCGGTCAACCTCAACTTTGACACCCGACGTGGTTTCGTTGAGGACCAGGTCAATGCAGTAGTCGATGCGCCCTTCCACTCATTGCCTGAACAGCTGGCCAGCGAAGGTATCAATACTCAGGTGATTCGCCATGAGGCGCTGGGTATTCCCCGTTACGATGGCCTGGTGCTGCTTGCCAACCGGGATGGCGCGGCAAGCCGCGCAAGCACTTGGGTACACGTGGTCGCAGCCCTGGAAGAGGCGCATCACTGGATGGTGGAAAACCCCGATGAAGCATGGGAGCTGCTGATCAGTGCCGAACCGGTACTCGACAACCCCAGTAACAAGGCCAGTTGGCCGGACCTGCTCAGGCGAATTGCACTATCGCCGGGGGCGGTGGACAACCGTCGTTATCAGGCATTTGAGCAATTCCTGCTCAAGCAGGGAGTCAGCGAAACAGCACTGCCGGTATCGCGTCTGGCGATCGACCCCCATGCGCTCTAGCAAGGTCGCTGCATGTATGTAGTCATCGATGTTGAAACCACGGGAACGCGGGCTACACGCGATCGGGTTACTGAAGTCGCCGCGCTGAAGGTCGTCGATGGCCGGTGCATTGATCGCTGGTCGAGCCTGGTTCACCCAGAGTGCCGTATTCCAGCCCCCATCACTCAGCTAACCGGCATCAATGACGAGATGGTGCGCGATGCGCCGCGTTTCGCGGAGATTGCCGAGCCGCTTCATGCGTGGCTTGGCGATGCGGTGCTTGTCGCCCATAACGCGCGCTTCGACGCAGGTTTCCTGCACCATGAATTTAAGCGTTGCCGCATCGATTACCGCCCTTCCCAGATATGTACGCTGCGTTTATCGCGACGCATTGAACCCGGCGCGCAGCACCATCATCTGGGCGCGCTGCTCGACCGCCATAAGATCGAAACGCCGGGCTTACACCGTGCCGAGCACGACGTAGACGCGCTATGGCAGGTCTGGCAGACCTGGCAACGGAAGCTCACCGGCACCGAGTGGCAAACCTTGCTGGATGACGAGCGCAAGCGAGGCCAGCTTCCCACCCACCTGAATAGCGACATACTCAGCCAGCTGCCAACGGGCCCCGGAGTTTATCTTTTTTATGGCCATAACCGGCTGCCCCTTTACGTGGGCAAAAGCGTCCGGCTGCGCGACCGCGTGCGTGACCATTTCCAGCGCGCCCGCCAGGATGATAGGGAAATGCGCCTGGCCGAGCAGATACAACATGTTGAATGGGAGGAAACTGCGGGTGACCTGGGCGCCCAGCTTCGCGAAGCACAGCTGGTCAAGACGTTGCTCCCTATCATGAACCGCCAGTTGCGCAAGCAGCGCAAGTTAACCACCTGGCACTGGTCAGACGACGCGACACAGCCTGAACTGCTGAGTGGCGCCGCCCTCGATAAGCCGTTGTCAGGCGCTTTCTATGGGCTGTTTCGCAATGCCCGCGATGCCAAGCAGGCGCTGCGCACCCTGGCCGAGACACACCAGCTTTGCCCTCGGGTGCTGGGCCTGGAAAAAGGCAAGGGGCGCTGTTTCAGCAGTCAGGTGGGCAAGTGTCGTGGCGCTTGCTGGGGCAATGAAACGCTGTCGAAGCATACCCGGCGGGCGCAGGAGGTACTGCAGCCGCTTCAGGTCAATACCTGGCCATGGCCGGGGCGCATCGCCATCAGAGAGGCAGCGAAATCCGGCGAAAAAGAGGCCTGGCATGTGGTGCATCAATGGTGCTATCAGGGCAGTGCCGAGACACTTGGCGAAGCGAAGCAGCTCGACGCCACGCACACCAGCTTCGATATCGACAGCTATCGCATCCTGCAGCGTTTTTTGCGCGACCCGGATGCGCATGGTTTGTCGATAACGCCCCTCGACTAGGTTGTCAGGCGCTTTGCGCGTTGAGAAACACATCCACCGACTGCTGAAAAGCAGCGGGCTGGTCGGCGTGGAGCCAGTGACCGGCCTGCTTTAACGTCACCACGCGCGCGCTGGGCAGTATCTCGCGCAGCGCCGGCAACATGGCGTCGCGGACGTAGGGCGATTCATCACCGCGCAATACCAGTGTAGGCCCTTGGTAAGCGGCGTCACCCGACGGCGGGCCGATGATCGCTTCGTAGTCGTTGCGGATCTGGTCCAGCCCAACGCGTAACGTTAGCCCGCCCTGCTCGCTGCGCACCAGGTTGGTGGCGAGAAACAGCCGGGTCGGCCGCGAGTCGACGTGTTCCGCCAGCAGGTCATCGGCTTCTCGGCGGTTGGCCGGCTTGCCTTCTTTCATCCGCTCAAGGGCCGCAAACACGTCATCGTGGCCGTGTTCGTAGGCCACCGGCGCAATGTCAGCCACTACCAGGGATACCACCCGCTCGGGATGTTGACGGGCCAGGCTGATCGCCACCTTCCCGCCCATGGAGTGTCCCAGCAGGTGAACACGGGAAAGCGAAAGCTTGTCCATCAGCGCGAGCACGTCAGCACTCATTTGCGCGTAGCTCATTCCTTCAGCGTGTGGTGAACGGCCGTGGTTGCGCAAATCGATGGCGATCACCCGGCGCGAGCGTTGCCAAACTTTCAGATGCGAGCGCCAATTGTCGGCGCTACCCAGAAGGCCGTGTATCACCACCAGGGGAATGGCGTCAGGGTGCTCATCCGATGGCTGATCCAGGTAATGCAAATCTACCGGCGTGGCGTCTGTCATCTGGGCTCCTCGACAATTAAAGGGATTAGGCGGTACGCGGTGCCACGTCGGGCTGGTCGGTCCAGACCACCAGTCGACGCGTCAACCAGGATAACAGCAGGCCATAAAGCGGCAGGAAAAACAGCAGGCTGATGGCCAGCTTGATCGCGTAATCGACGGCGGCAATTTCCACCCAGTGGGTGGCCATGAAAGGGTCTGGGCTCTGATAGAAGGCTACCGAGAAAAACGCAAAGGTGTCGGCCAAATTGCCAAGCACCGTAGAAAAGACCGGCGCGACCCACCAGACCCACTGGCGTAAACGGTCGAACACCTGGACATTGAGTAGCTGACCAATGACATAGGCCAGAAAGCTGGCCAGCGCAATCCGCGCGACAAACAGGTTGCCCTCGCCGAGCGCTTCAAGGCCGGCATAGCGCCCCTGGGGGAAAACCACCGACACGACGTAGGATACGACCAGCGCGGGCAGCATCACCCGAAGCACAATGGCACGGGCGGGTTCCTTGCCAAACAGCCGGACGGTCAGGTCGGTGGCCAAAAAGATGAACGGAAAGCTGAAGGCGCCCCAGGTGGTATGGAAACCAAACAGAGTAAACGGGAGCTGGACGAGGTAGTTGCTGGCAGCAATGATGCCGATGTGAAACGCCACCATGACGGCGAGGCAACGGCGGTGCTGAGCATCGCTTAAAACAAACATGCGGCTGGCCTTTTTGTGTTGACGAGGGGTTAGGGAACCCTCAACGCATTGCGCACCCAGGTGCGGTGAGAGGCGCATTATACGCCTTCTCGACCGCATTGAAAGTGGTGCGCCAACGCCTAGATCACAGGCGGCGCCTTGTTTGCACTGCCGACCTGGTGCTCGCACATGGCCCGGTGCACGTCATCCACACTGGTCGGGTCATCGATGGTGGAAGGTATGCCCACTTCCTTACCGTCGGCCAGATTTCGCAGCAGTTTGCGTAAGATTTTCCCCGAGCGCGTCTTGGGTAAACGATCAACCACAATCACCTGCTTGAAGCAGGCAATCGGGCCGATTTTCTCCCGCACCCGCGCGATCAATTCGGCTGCCAGGGTGTCGTGCTCGTCGCGATAGCCATCCTTGGGAATCACCAGGCCAACGGGTAGCTGCCCCTTCAGGTCGTCGTGAATGCCAATCACCGCACACTCGGCAACCGCCGGATGCCCGCCGAGCACCTCTTCCATTTCGCCCGTTGAAAGCCGATGACCCGCTACGTTGATGACGTCATCCGTGCGCCCCATGATGAACAGATAACCCTGCTCGTCAAAATAGCCGCCATCGCCAGTCAGATAGTAGCCGGGGAACGCCGCCAAGTAGGCCGAGTGAAACCGCTGGGGATCGCCCCAGACCCCGGTCAGGCAGCCGGGCGGCATCGGCTGCTTGATGACCACGCTGCCCTGCTCCAGGGGGCTTGCCTGTTCGCCGTCCCGGTCAAGCACCTGCACATTGAAACCGGGTACGGGCACGGTCGCAGAGCCGGCCTTGGTGGGCATGGGCTCGATGCCCGGCAGGTTAGCCGCGATAGGCCAGCCGGTTTCGGTTTGCCACCAGTGGTCGATCACCGGCACGTCGAGCAAATCGTCCAGCCAATGGTAGGTTGGCGGATCGAGCCGCTCACCGGCCACGTAAAGGTGCTTAAGGCTGCTGATGTCGTACTTTTCAAGCTGCGTTGCTTCGGGGTCTTCCTTCTTGATGGCCCGAAAAGCAGTGGGCGCCGTGAAGAAGCTGGTCACCCGGTACTGCTCAATGATTCGCCAGAAGCTCCCCGCATCGGGGGTCTTAACCGGTTTGCCTTCATAAAGCACGGTGCTGCACCCATGCAGTAGCGGGCCGTAGACGATGTAGGAGTGCCCTACTACCCAGCCGACATCTGACGCGGTAAAGAACACATCGCCGGGCGCCAGGGCATAAATGGCTTCCATCGAGTACGCCAACGCCACGGCATAGCCGGCGGTATCGCGCACGATGCCTTTGGGTTTTCCCGTGGTGCCCGAGGTATAAAGGATGTACAGCGGGTCGGTACCTTTGACGGCGACGCACTCTGCAGGTGTCGCCTGGCTGACCAGCGCCTCCCAATCGTACTGCCGCTCGTTGAATTCAACCGCGCATTCGGGGCGCACCTTGATCACGCAGGCATCGGGCTGATGCGGGCTTTGCGCAAGCGCCTGCTCGATAATCGGTTGGTAGGCCACTACCTTGCCCGCCTCGATGCCACAGGACGCGGCCACGACTACCTTGGGCGCTGCGTCTTCAATCCGGGCGGCAAGCTCGTGGGGGGCAAAGCCACCGAATACAACCGAATGTATCGCCCCCAGGCGCGCGCAGGCGTACATGGCGACCACCGCTTCCGGGATCATCGGCATGTAAATAACCACGCGGTCGCCCTTTTCGACGCCTAGCTGCTTGAGCGCGCCGGCAAAGGTGGCAACTCGCTCCAATAGCTGGCGATAGGTGATGGTCTGCTGCGTCTGGGTAACCGGTGAGTCCCAGTAAATCGCAGCCTGCTCGCCACGGCCCTGTTCCACGTGGTAATCCAGCGCGGCGTAGCACAGGTTCATCTCGCCGTCAGAAAACCATCGCGCATGCTGCTGGTCATCGTAGCTCAGAATGGTTTGGGGCGGCGTCAGCCAGGGAATGCGCTTGGCCTGTTCGGCCCAGAACGCTTCGGGTTGGTCAATGGATTGGTGGTATGTCTGCTGGTAAGAGCGCATAGGATACCTGTTCATTATTGTGATTGGGTGAGGCTTGGATAATTGTTGACACTGTATGCATAAAATCAGCGCTTTTCCTTAATACCATGGGCTAAAACCGTTAAATAGCCAATTGACACAGGCTCCATTGTCAACAAAATGCGTTGATTACCATTGATTAACCGTTAAACATCAACTTGGACAAACCCCGCTAAATTATTGATCATTAAATAACCAGACCCTACAACGCCGTGATGCCTTCAACAACCTATAACAATGCTACCTTTTCAGGGTAGGCCAGGAGACTTCCATGTCCGCTTCTACAAGTGCTGCACGCTTGCTTGACCATAACGGTCGCGCCATCGAGGCGGGAACCAACCTGTTAAAAGCCTTGGCCAATGAAAAGCGATTACAGATTTTGTGCCTGCTGGCGGGGAAGGAACTGTCGGTCACTCAGATCAACCAGCAATTGGCGCTAAGTCAGTCAGCGCTGTCACAGCACCTGGCGATTTTAAGGCGCGACCAGTTGGTCGAAACTCGGCGGGAATCACAAACGATTTATTATTCGCTGAGCAGTGCCAGCGCCAAGGCGATTATCACCACCCTGGCGGACCACTTTGCCGCATGAAGACGTACGTTTCATGCGGCTAACATGCAAAGCGGAGCACCAGCGCAGGCTGGGCTCCGGGCGCTGCGCACCTAGCGTCGGTGCCAGCCGGAGGCTTCCAGCATGCTTAACCCTTTGAGCAGCGCGTTTTCCACGCCGCTGGCAACGGCAAGGCCGAATTTGCGGCCCATCGTTTTCGGCGGCTCCAACTTAACGTGATAGACGCGAGTCTGGGCGATCCGCTCCATCAGATAGGCTTCGCTGGTGCCGACGCTATCGACCAGCTTGCGATCCACTGCCTCACTGCCGTACCAGATCTCACCGGTGGCCAGGGCATTAATGTCCATGTCCGGCCGGCGCTCACCTACATACTGCTTGAATAGCCGATGGGTGTTTTCGAGGTCTTCGCGGAATTTTTCACGCCCCTCCTCGGTATTTTCCCCTAATACGGTCAGCGTGCGCTTGTACTTGCCTGCAGTCAGCATCTCGACGTCTACGTCGTGGCGCTTGAGCAGGCGGTGAATATTCGGCACCTGCGCGACAACGCCGATGGAGCCAATGACCGCAAAAGGCGCCGCCTTGATGTGATGCGCCGTGCAGGCCATCAGATAGCCGCCACTCGCGGCGACCTTGTCCACGCACACGGTGGTCGTTAGGCCGGCGTCTCTCAGGCGATCAAGCTGTGCGGCGGCAAGCCCATAGGCGTGCACCAGACCGCCGGGTGATTCAAGACAGATCACCACCTCATCGTCGGGCTTGGCCACTTCGATAAGCGCTGAAATTTCCTGGGCAAAATGCTCGGTCGCCGAAGCTTTCATGTCGCCCTTGAACGTCAGCACCCACACATTGGGCGTGTCGTCTGCCGAGGTTTGTTTGCTGCGATGCTTATCCTCCTTGCGGAAGGTCTTGAGCAGTTTCTTGCGGATACCGGCAGGGGTAGCCGCCAGTTTCAAGCGTCTCGCCCGTCGACGGCGGCGTTCGTGAAGTGGTTCCACCTGCAGGGTCAAGTCGCGATCACCGTCTGACTTGGCACGCGCGATCAGCAAAACACCGATGCCAATTACCGCCACGACGATGAAGACCTGTACAATAAATGTCCCTATATCGACTACCCATTCGTTCACGTGTATCTCCTCGAATCGATTGGCATTAGGCTTCTACCGTTGATGGATGCATTAAAAACGGCGCTTGATGTGAAACATATGTTTGAAATATTCTCTCATCACAGCCGCAAAATTGTACGATGACGCGACGCGTAACGCCTCCCTTTCATTCCACACCGCATTTAACGGACCGCTATTATGTCAACGACCACCCTCGAAAAATTACAGGCCCGCTTCGACCCGCAGGCCGCCCAAGGAATGAGCGAAGTTTTCCAGTTTCATTTCTCCGATGCCGGCAGTCACTACCTGGATATTCAGGATGGCACGCTGGGAGTTCATGAAGGTGAGCATGATGACCCGTCCGTTAGCCTGAGCATGAGCACCGACACCCTTAAAGGCATTATGAGCGGCGATATCAACGGCATGACGGCCTTCATGACGGGCAAGTTGAAAGCCACCGGCAACGTCATGCTGGCCACCAAGCTCACCAGCCTCTTCCCCGGCGGGTAGACCGCTGTGCTGCCCGTCGGGTCACCGCCAGCGCGCGAGATGGGTTTCGATCAATTCGCGAGAAATCGAATACACAGGTGGCAGGGCTGGCAGCTGGCGTGGTGAAAACCACGCCGCATCGCTGATTTCCACGCCATCAATGCGAATCCGACGCGTAGTGGCTTCGGCAAAAAAGCCCAGCATCAACGAGTGAGGGAACGGCCACGCCTGGCTCTGGTAATACTTGAGCTGGCTGACATGAACCCCCACCTCTTCGAAGACCTCGCGGTGCACCGCCTCCTCCGCCGTTTCTCCCGGTTCGATGAAACCGGCAAGCGTTGAATAGCGCCCAGGTGGAAAGCGCGGACTGCGCCCCAACAGCATGGCTTCGCCGCTTGTCACCAGGGTGATAATGCACGGTGAAATGCGTGGGTAGTTACGGTGACCACACGCGTGACAATGCATGGCAAATTCGTGGGAAAGCTTGGTTGCTTCAGCGCCACAGCGACCGCAAAAGCGGTGATTCTCAAGCCAAGCGCCCACCTGCAGGGCCGTAGATAGCAGCGAGTACCAGTGGGTCGGCAGTTCTCCCATCCACTGGCGGCCGTCTATCCACTCATCACCCGGACTGCTGGCCAGCTGCAATGCGACCGGCTCATCGTGCCAATAACATAGCGGCTGCATGTCGCTGGTCCACGGCTGCCAGGGGTGAAGCGGGGTCAGCGCCTGCTCATCCGTCAGCGGTGCAGGCGCCAATCGGCTGCGTGAAATGTAGAGAACACGCCCTTCGCGCGCCTGGTGAGGGATCTCGCGTCTAAGCATCGTGCGCGGCTTCCTCGAACCAGCGTAGCTGATGCTTGGCGCATTTTGCCTGGTGCGCCTGGCGCTCTTGCTCAGTGGGCGCAATGACTCTTAGCTGGCCTGACGTGAGCGTCAAGCGCTGGATGGATAGGCCGGATTCTTGCGGCGTATCGCTGCGCTGGGGCTGGTTCGCTTCGGCATCGAGGGTCAGCGCGGTTTGCCCGCCGGTCATGGCCAGATAGACGTCGGCCAGGATTTCGGCGTCCAACAAGGCGCCGTGGAGAACCCGGTGGCCGTTATCGATATCGTAGCGCTTGCACAGCGCATCTAGGCTGTTGCGCTGTCCTGGGTGCATTTTCCTGGCCATGACCAGCGTATCGAGAATGCGACAGTGATCGGCGACAGGACCCAACTGCTGTGCCCGCCCCTTGAGCATTTTCAGCTCGTGATCAATGAAGCCCACATCAAAAGGCGCGTTGTGAATGACCAGTTCGGCGCCTTCGATGAACGCCCAGAAGTCGTCGGCCACCTGGGCAAACACCGGCTCATTGGCCACTTTGGCATCATCGATCCCGTGAACCGCGACCACCTCTGCATCAATGTGTCGTTCTGGATTGATATATTGATGATAGGTGCGGCCGGTAAAACGCCGATTGACCATTTCCACGGCACCGATCTCCACCAGCCGGTGGCCGTCTTTGGGGTCGATGCCCGTCGTTTCCGTATCCAATATGACCTGGCGCATCGTGGTCTCCTATGCGTTTTGCACTGCTTCGTCTATGGCCTGGTTGGCAAGCGCGTCGGCGCGCTCGTTGCCGGGGTGTCCGCTATGGCCTTTCACCCAGTGCCACTCGACCTGGTGCCGCTGGGCTTCGGCATCCAGCTGCTGCCACAGTTCGGCGTTTTTGACGGGCTGCTTGGCCGCCGTTTTCCATTGGCGTTTCCGCCAGTTATGAATCCACTGGGTGATACCCTGCCGGACGTATTGCGAATCGGTCCAGATAGCCACCTGGCAGGGGGTATTCAAGGTACGCAGGGCCATAATGGCGGCCATCAGCTCCATGCGGTTATTGGTCGTCTGGGCTTCATACCCGTACAGCGTTTTCTCATGCTGCCCGCTTGCTAGCACAACGCCCCACCCGCCTGGGCCGGGATTGCCCCGGCAGGCGCCATCGGTATACACGGTTACGTGTGGTAACCGGTCAGTGTCTGTCACGTTGTGAATCCTTAAATCAATGATGTCCCGTCATTAGCGACCAGCGCCGTTGAATGGCACCTGTCGGTTAATGACTTTTGGTGCGCGTGGCGCCGAAAGAATTCGCCGCGACGGGCGTCTTCAGACCAAATTTGATGCGCTGCATGGGGGCACGCCGCTGACGGCGCTTGGCCACGACCATGTAGCTTTCACCCAGCGGGCAGTTATAGCGACGACCCAGGGACTCCCAGTTCTCGACGCAGCGCCCTCCCGGCCAGCTTCTGAAACAGCAGTAGTCTACTCGTTCGACCTCAAAGTCGACAAATGCAAGCCAGTCGTCCATTCGGTTGGCCGTGCGCCACTGACCATTCCAGGGGTACTGGCCCTGGCGTTTGCGCCATTGCTTCATCAGCCCGCTAATACCCAGGGGGTTAAAGCCGAACAGCACCAAAATACCGCTGTCGGACACTACCCGGGTGGCTTCCTGAAGCACATGGTGGGCATCGGGCATCTGTTCGAGCCAGTGATGAAGCACGACGACATCCAGACAGCGATCAGGAAGCGCCAGTCGATCTGCCGGGCATACCAGCGTCTGCTCGTGAGGGGCGCTGGTTCGGGTTGGCGACCACTGAATGGTGTGGGCAATGCCCGACATCGACATCATGGCGGGGCCCATGCCGATCTCGAGGCTGTGCCCTCCCGAACGTGAGTCGACCAGAGGCCCCAGACAGGCCCGCTGGGACTCCCATAGCGATTTACCCACCTCTGATGCCCAGTAGGCGCGACTCGCATACAGCTTTTCAGCGAGTGTCTCTGCCGCTGTTGAATTTGACATGTACCGCTCAACCCTCCAAAGTAACGGCTTTTTGACGTCTTGCATGCACTCTGAAAGCGCCGTTAATGATGGGCGCCACTTCATCGTTAAAGGATCTCGCCTATGCTGAGCGTGACACCGATTCCCGCCTTAAGCGACAACTATATTTGGCTGCTCCGCCAGGACACCAGCCAGGAAGTATGCGTGGTGGACCCTGGTGAAGCGCTACCGGTTATCGAGTTCCTGGAGCGCGAGTCGCTGTCGCTGGGTACCATTTTGATCACTCATCATCACCCTGACCATACTGACGGGTTGGATGAATTGATCAAGCGCTATGCGCCCCGGGTGATTGGCCCTGATAACCCTTCCATCACGGGCCTGGACGAGCGCGTCAGCGATGGTGACGAAATTCGTGTAATGGGGCGTCTGTTTGAAGTCATTGAGACTCCCGGCCATACGTTAGACCATATCAGTTACTTTACACCAGGGATTCCCCCCCTGTTGTTCTGCGGGGATACGCTGTTCTGTGCCGGCTGCGGCCGCCTTTTCGAAGGAACGCCCGCGCAGATGCACACGGCCTTACAACGCCTGGCAGCACTGCCCGAAGAAACCTTCGTATTTGCCGCTCATGAATACACACAGGCCAATCTCCGCTTTGCCAGTGAGGCCGACCCTGATAACGAAGACGTCAAACACGCCTTGACGGAGTGCGAAAAGGCGCGCGCGCTAGATCGCCCCACCTTACCCAGCACGATAGGACGCGAGCTGAAAATCAACCCCTACCTGCGCGTGGATACCGACAGTGTCCGCACCGCCGCAAGCCAGCAGGGATCCGTTGATGATGACCTCGCAACGTTCGCCACTCTTCGCGAGTGGAAGAACCGTTACTAAACGCTATCGCAACGACGAAAACCACTATGACCTATCGCACGATTCGCCAACGCCTTCTATTGAGCGCCGGCAGTACGGTGATCATTAGTCTGTTTCTTGCCGCCGCCGCCAATTCACAGGCGTCGACCGACGACTATGATTCATCGCCGCGTGCGGCGTCCAGCAATCACGCCGAGCCTGCGCACCCCCATAATGCGTCCTACCGGATGCATTTCTGGGAAGAGCTGATGATCGAACCCCAGAATGCCTGGAGCAAACTGCGCGAAAGCTTCCAATGGCGCGATCAGCCCCTGTCCGCCGAGGCTCAGGCCCGCGTGGACAAATGGATTGATCACTACACGGAAAGGCCTGAAAACATCGCCACCATTACCGAGCAGGCGACGCCCTGGCTGGCCTGGATCACCCAGCAGGTAAGCGAACGTCAACTGCCCGGCGAAATGGCGCTGATCCCGTTTGTAGAAAGTTCTTTCGACCCGGGTGCGCGCAGTCATCGCGGGGCAGCCGGCCTGTGGCAATTCATGCCGCAAACGGGCGACGCACTTGGCCTGGAGCGTAACGGCCAGTATGACGGCAGGCTCGACGTTGTCACATCCACCGAGGCCGCGCTCGACTACCTCGAAATGCAGGCTGACCAATGGTACGAGGGCGATCTGCAGCTGTCTGTCGCCGCCTACAACGCTGGGGCCGGGGTCGTGAACAAAGCCAAACAGCGCGCCGAAAGCCAGGGATCAAAGGGTGATTATTGGGACCTGGGCCTGCCTCAGGAAACCATGCAGTACCTGCCCAAGCTGCTCGCCATCGCCACCATCATCGATGATCCCGAACGCTACGACATCAGCTTGCCGAATATTCGCACAGAGCCCGCCTTTGCCAAGGTAAAGCTTGAGCATTCGGTCACCCTCACCGAGGCATCAAAGCTGCTGGAGGTCGAAAAGTCCACCCTGGCCGAACTCAACCCTGGCCTGCTCAATGGCGCGCTTAATCCGTCAAGCGCCCAGACACTGCTGGTGCCTGAAGACGCCGATCAACAGGTGTTGGCGGAACTTTCAAACGATGGAAATGACCGTCCTGTTGCTGACAGCAATGCACCGGATACCTACCGGGTCGAAAGTGGCGACAGCCTGTCGGCCATTGCCAGCCGTTATAATCTCAGCTCACAGGAACTGATGCGGTTGAATGCAATCGAGAGCCCTGAGGCTTTACAAGCGGGTCAACTCCTGACACTTTCAGAACGTTAAGATTCACTGCCTTGTCGATAGGGAAACTGCCCCATGCACTGTGGCGTTGTTCTGCGTCCCGTATCATGCATTGCCCGTAACGCCTTGCTTGTGCTCTGCTCACTGGCAAGCTTTTTCGCCTATAGCGACACGGATATTGCCCCCACGGCCACGGACGGCACTGCGCCTATCAAAACGCGCCACGCGCTTTCGCTTTACGGCTCACCGGCGCTGGATGAGGATTTCGAACACTTTTCTCACGTCAATCCAGACGCCCCTAAAGGCGGCAGTATCACCCACACGGCCGTGGGCGGCAGTTTCGACTCGACAAACCCATTCATTACTCGCGGCACCCCGGCAACCGGCGTATCGCGGATTTATGACACCTTGATGGCGAGCAACCCCAACGAGCCCTTCAGCCTTTACGGCCTGCTCGCCGAAGGCGTGCGCCTGGACCCTGATCGCGAATGGATCGAGTTTGATATTCGTCCAGAGGCGCGTTTTCAGGACGGTGAGCCGGTAACCGCCTACGACGTGGTGTTTTCGCTGAACCTGTTGCGTGAGGAAGGCAATCCGTTCTACAGCAGCTACTATGCAGGCGTCGAGCAGGCCGTCGCGCTCAATGAGCACCAGGTACGCTTCACCCTGACCGACACCGAATCCCGGGAGTTGCCGCTCATCGTGGCCCAGTTGCCCATTCTGCCGCGCCACTACTGGGAGCAGCATGATTTTAGCGCGCCCTCCCTGGCCGCTCACCCCGGCTCAGGCCCCTACAAGATCAGTGAAGTGGACCCGGGCCGGCAGATCGTCTACGAGCGCGACGAAGACTATTGGGCAAAAGACCTGCCGGTGAACGTGGGCCGCAACAATATCGACCGGGTGATCTACGATTACTACCGAGACCGGGAGATTGCCTGGGAAGCCTTCAAGGCCGGACTGACAGATTTTCGCACCGATGCCCGCGCCGCCACCTGGGCCATTGGCTACGACTTTCCTGCCTATGAAGAGGGCCTGGTCAAGCGCATCACGGTACCCGACGCGAATCCGTCCATGATGCAGGGGTTCGTGTTCAATCTGCGCAAGGAAAAATTCCAGGACCCGCGGGTTCGCGAAGCGCTCAGTCTGGCGTTTGATTTCCCCTGGCTGAATACCAATATTTTCTACGATACCTATCAACGTACCGAGAGCTTCTTCCAGAACTCCGAGATGGAAGCCGAAGGGCCACCCAGCGACGCTGCCCTCGAACTGCTTGAGCCACACCGTGAAGCGTTGCTGGACTCCCATCAATCCGACCGACTGTTCACCGAGGCTCTGCCGATCGACCACCCCAAGGACCTTCGTGAACGCCTGCGGCTTGCCCTGGACCTGCTCCGTGAGGCGGGATACCAAGTGGAGGACGGCGTTCTCGTCCACCAGGACACCGGGCAGCCGCTGAGCCTGGAAGTCCTGCTCTACGATTCAGGTATGGAGCGTGTGGTTCAGCCTACGCTACGTAACATGGCCCGCCTGGGCGTGCAGACGTCATTACGTATTGTCGATATTAACCAGTATCTCAACCGTCAGCGTAATTTCGACTTTGACATGGTGGTCAGCCATTTTCCGCAGTCCAATAACCCGGGGAATGAACAGCGTGACTTCTGGACCAGCCAAGCGGCCGACTCACCCCAGAGTCGCAACCGCATGGGCCTTGCGCATCCGGCGGTCGATGATCTGGTCGAGCAGCTTATCCGTGCAGACGACCGCGAAGAACTCAATACCATTACCCAGACGTTGGATCGGGTGTTGCGCTGGGGATTTTATGTTATTCCTCATTACCATTCAGGCGAGACGCGGATCGCCATTTGGGATAAATTCGGTTATCCCGACCCCTTCCCTGAATATGCCATGGATCTAGACGCGTGGTGGGTAGACCCCGAACGTGAAGCCGCTTTACAGCGTCAATCCCGACGCTGAGCCGGTGTGAGGAGAACGCTGTGGCACGCTACACGCTACGTCGACTGCTGCTGATGATACCTACTCTGATAGGCATCATGCTGCTCAATTTCATTATCGTGCAGGCTGCGCCCGGCGGCCCGATCGATCAGATGCTGGCACGCTTCGAAGGCGCCGATGCCATGGCCAGTACACGCCTGGACATGGGTGGCGCGGATGTCCAGGTGAACGACGAGTCACGCGGAGCTCGCGGAATTGACCCGCGCTTCATCGAGCAGCTCGAACAGCAGTTCGGCTTTGACAAGCCCGCCCATGAGCGTTTTCTGGGCATGATGGGCGACTATCTGACGTTCGACTTTGGCACCAGTTTCTTCCGCGACCGCCCCGTCACGGAACTGATGATCGAGCGCCTGCCGGTGTCGATCTCACTAGGGCTCTGGACGACGCTGCTGGTCTACCTGATCTCGATTCCGCTCGGCGTTCGTAAAGCGCTACGACACGGCTCGCGCTTTGACGTCTGGACCTCTGGCCTGGTGATCGTCGGCTATGCCATTCCCGGGTTTTTATTCGCCATTTTGCTGATTGTGGTGTTTGCAGGCGGCACCTACCTGGACTGGTTTCCGCTCAGGGGGCTGACATCACCGGACTTCGACCAGCTCTCCATCGGGGGCAAAATCAAGGACTATTTCTGGCATATCACCCTCCCCGTGATTGCCGCCGCGATCGGCAGTTTTGCCACGCTCACCATGCTCACCAAAAACAGCTTCCTGGATGAAATCCATAAGCAATACGTGCTCACCGCCCGTGCCAAAGGCGCCGATGAGCGACGTATTCTCTACGGTCATGTGTTTCGCAATGCCATGCTGATTATTATCGCCGGCCTGCCCTCCGCCCTGATCGGCATTTTCTTCACCGGCTCGCTGCTGATCGAGGTGATTTTCTCCCTCGACGGCCTCGGCCTGCTGGGATTTGAAGCGGTCATGCAGCGCGACTATCCGGTCATTTTTGGCACCCTGTTTCTCTATACGTTGATTGGCTTGCTGCTCAAGCTGGTGTCGGACCTGACATATGTGTGGGTGGACCCACGCATCGACTTTGCAACACGGGAATCGTGATCATGGCTGCCTTTTCGTCTCGATTTTCACCTATCACCAAGCGTCGTCTGGCGGCATTCAGATCGAACCGACGGGCCTGGGTATCGCTATGGGTGTTTAGCGTTGTGTTTGTGCTTAGCCTGTTTGCTGAGCTGATTGCCAACGACAAGCCAATCGTCATGCAGTATGACGGCGAGTGGTATGTGCCGCTGCTGGTCGACTACCCGGAAACCGAATTTGACGGTTTTTTGCCGACGCGTACCGACTACCTCGACCCCTTTATCCAGCAGCAGATAGCGGAAAATGGCTGGGCGCTATGGCCGCTGATCCCGTTTTCCTACCAAACCCTCGACATGCAGATGACCCAGCCTTCTCCTGCGCCACCCGACGGTCGCCATTGGCTGGGCACTGATGATCAAGGACGCGATGTGCTCGCCCGGGTTATCTATGGCTTTCGCCTCTCGGTGGCCTTTGCCCTGGTGTTAACCGCCGGTTCACTGGTCCTTGGGGTGATCGTGGGCGGCGTTCAAGGCTACTTCGGTGGCAAGGTCGATCTGGTGGGGCAGCGCATTACCGAAATCTGGTCGGGGCTTCCGGTGCTGTTTTTATTGATTATTTTAGCCAGCTTTGTGCAGCCAGGCTTCTGGTGGCTGCTGGGCATCATGCTGCTGTTTTCATGGCTGGGCCTGGTCGATATTGTCCGCGCGGAGTTTCTGCGGGCGCGAAATCTGGAATATGTACGCGCAGCCAAGGCCATGGGCCTGCCGTCGCGGCTGATTATGTGGCGGCACGTATTGCCCAATGCCATGGTCGCTACCCTGACCTTTATTCCTTTTCTGTTCACCGGGGCAATTGGCACCTTGACCGCGCTGGACTTTCTCGGCTTCGGCCTGCCACCGGGTGCGCCTTCGCTGGGCGAGCTGGCGGCACAGGGCAAAAATAATCTGCATGCGCCCTGGCTGGGAATCACCGCCTTTATGACGCTGGCCATCATGCTGTCGCTGCTTGTGTTCATCGGTGAAGGGCTGCGTGACGCCTTTGACCCCCGGCACGTTCAGCAGCATCCGTCTCCTGCCAAGGAAATTACCCATGCCTGAGCCGCTACTTCGCGTCGACAATCTGAGCGTCGCCTTTGACGGCAATCCGGTGGTCGAGTCGCTTTCCCTATCGCTTCACGCCGGTGAAACCCTGGCGATCGTCGGCGAATCGGGTTCAGGAAAGTCCGTCTCGGCACTGGGGTTGGTAAATCTGCTGCCTGCCAATGCTCAGGTCAGCGGCGAGCGTCGCTTGAACGGCACGCTGCTGAACACGCTCAGCAAGGCCGAGTGGAATGGTTTACGCGGCAACACCGTGGGGGTTGTCTTTCAGGAACCCATGACGTCGCTCAACCCGCTCCACCGCATTGGCAAGCAGATTGGCGAGTCGCTGCGCCTGCATCAGGGGCTTCGCGGCAAAGCCGCACGGGCGCGCGCCAAAACCCTGCTCGAGCAGGTCAAGCTGCCCCGTGCAGAAGAGCTGCTCGATGTATGGCCGCATCAGCTGTCGGGCGGGCAACGTCAGCGGGTCATGATTGCCATGGCCATCGCCAACAATCCATCGCTGTTGATTGCCGACGAGCCCACTACGGCCCTCGATGTCACCGTCCAACAGGACATCCTGGCCTTGCTCAAGGAACTGCGCGACGAACACGGCATGGGCCTGTTGCTGATCAGCCACGACCTGAATCTGGTGCGTCGTCACGCCGACCGGGTGTGCGTCATGTATCAGGGCAAGATTCAGGAAACCGGCCCTGTCGATCGCGTCTTCGAGCAGCCCCAGAGTGACTATACTCAACGGCTATTGGCGGCTGAACCTGAGGGACGGCCGGCACCGGTCACCGCAAGCGCGCCGCTATTGATGGTCAAGCAGCTGAAAGTCAGCTTCAAACGCCCGAAAGCGGGTTTATTCAAACGCCAGCCGCCAGCGTTCGAAGCGGTCAAGGCCACCGATTTAAGCGTCGCACCGGGTGAAACATTGGGCATCGTGGGCGAATCGGGCTCCGGGAAAACCACCCTCGCCTCCGCGATCATGCGGCTGGTCACAAGCCAGGGAGAAATTCGCCTGGGTGATGCACCGTTGAGCCAGCTGACCGGTAACGATCTGCGCCGCCAGCGCCATCGGCTGCAGATGGTATTCCAGGATCCTTACGGCGCGTTATCACCGCGTATGCCGGTGTTCGATATCGTCAGCGAAGGCTTACGCTTCCACTATCCTCATTTATCCGACGACGAGGTTACCCAGCGCGTTCACCAAACGCTGAGAGAAGTCGGCCTGCCGGAAAGCTGCGCGGCGCGCTATCCGCACGAATTTTCCGGTGGTCAGCGCCAGCGGATCGCGGTTGCGCGGGCGATCATCCTGGAACCCGAATTGCTGGTGCTCGATGAGCCCACTTCAGCGCTGGATCGCACGGTTCAAAAACAGTTGGTGACGTTATTGCGTGAGCTTCAGGCGCGACGCCAGCTGAGCTACTTGTTCATCAGCCATGATCTTGCCGTGGTGCGCGCGATGGCCCATCGCATCATGGTGTTGAAGGAAGGTGACGTCGTCGAGCAAGGCCCGTGTCTGGAAGTGCTTGCAGCCCCTCAACACCCCTACACCAAGGCACTGATTGCCGCTGCGTATCTGAAGGAATTCACCGGTTAGCTACTTTGTAGACGTTGATCCATGAGCCGGATTTGACGTGGCAAAAAATGCAAGATAACGGTATAAATTTTTGCTGAAAACTATGTTAAACCCCGAGGCAGCTGGAGACATGCCACCTCGAGACGTTGTTATCATCTATTAGAAACTGGCGATTTCGTCAGAGGTAAGTTCTCGCCATTCGCCGGGCGCCAGCGCATCGGTCAGCACCACATCGCCAATGGAACGCCGGTGCAGCGCAACGACATGGTTGCCGAGTGCCACGAACATGCGCTTGACCTGATGGTAACGGCCTTCGGTGATGGTCAGCTCGGCCTGCTGGGGCGACAGGAAGCGCAGCGTGGCCGGCTGGGTCGGCGTTTCTTCGCCGTCGAGCATGATGCCGTCGGCGACTTGGTTGATCGCCCATTGAGCCGCCTCGCCTTCCATGGGCTCGGCGAGTTCGGCGATATACACCTTTGCGCATCGATGGCGTGGCGATGTGACGCGATGCGACCACTGACCGTCGTCGGTCAGCAGCAACAGTCCGGTGGTATCCACATCCAACCGCCCGACGGGCTGCAAGCGCTCCGCTTTGGGCAGGTCGATCAGGTCGATCACCCGGGGGTAGAGCCCACGTCGGGCGGTACACTCTACATCGGCAGGCTTGTGCAGCATGATATAGCGAAGCCCTACCAGCGCCAGCTGCGCGCCGTTGAGCAACACCACATCGCTTTCGGTATCGATGTGCGTGGCGGCTTGCTTGATCGGCTCGCCGTTCAAGGTGACCTCGCCATTTTTCAACGCGCGTTTCGCCAGGCTGCGCGTCAAAGGAGTCGTTTCACTTAAAAAGCGGTCAAGACGCATTATTGGCCGACTCCTGGCAGCAGCGAAAAACGATCGGCATCTTGCCAAGCTGGGAATTTTTCTCGAAAAGCATCTAGGTCCGTTTTATTGAGGCATCCCGTTTCAACAAACGGGGTATGCGCTGGATGATCGATCAGTGGCTCGCCCTTGAAGTCCACCAGCATGGAGTCGCCGCTGTAGGCCAGCCCTTTGGCATCTTCGCCGACACGATTGACGCCGATCACATAGCTGAGGTTCTCAATCGCGCGGGCCTGCAGGAGCGTCCGCCAGGGTTGCCGGCGAGGTGCCGGCCAGTTGGCCACGCACAGCAGCGCATCATACTCGAAATGTTCATCCTGTGTCGGCTGCTGACGAAGCCAGACCGGAAAACGCAGGTCATAGCAGACTGTTAGCAGAATGTTAAACCCGTTGAGCTTGACGATCTCGCGGCGCTCGCCCATGCCATAGCGTTCGTGTTCGCCGGCCATGCGGAACAGATGGCGCTTATCGTAATAGGTCAGCTCGCCTTGAGGGGTCACCCAGATGAGTCGGTTGTAGAACTCACCGTTTTGCTTGATCGCAACGCTGCCAGTTATCACACAGTCTCGCGACCGCGCCTGTTCCATCAGCCACGCCACACTTTGGCTTTCCTCCATGGGCTGGGCCATTTCGCGCGAGTTCATCGTGAAGCCGGTGGCAAACATCTCGGGCAGTACAATCAGGTCGGTGTCCCGGCTATCAAGTTCACCGAGAAAGCGGGCCAGATGCTCATGATTTGCCTGGGGATTCTCCCAGCGCAGATCACATTGCACCAGGCTTGTTCTGAGTTGGCTCATCGAATCACTCCTTTACGCCGCTCGCGTTGCCGCGATTGTGTTAGATTAGCCTTTTTAAATAATGAGGCTGCTATGCTTCCCACTCCACCACGCGATCCTGACGCCGTCAAAGGGGTTGGCTTTGGTCTGACGGCCTACGTCATGTGGGGTTGCTTCCCACTTTTTTTTGCACTGTTTGATGGGGTTCCCGCCTTCGAGGTGCTTATTCACCGCATCCTCTGGTCGTGTCTGTTTCTGGTGGGGCTGATCAGCCTGTTGCGGCGTTGGCCGCCGGTCGTCGCTGCCCTGATGGAACCCAAGCGCCTGGGGCGCGTGCTCGCCTGCGCCATCCTGATTGGTTTCAATTGGGGGCTGTACATATACGCGGTGGAAACCAAGCATGTATTGCAGGCCAGTTTAGGCTATTTTTTGACGCCGCTGGTGAACGTAGCACTGGGCATGCTGGTGTTGCGTGAAGTGATGGCACGCCTGCAGCTGGTGGCACTGGGGTTGGCAAGCCTTGCCATTGCCATCCAGTTCTTCATGTTGGGGGAGCTGCCATGGATCAGCCTGGCCCTGGCATTGAGTTTCGGTAGCTATGGGCTGTTCCGGAAACAGGTGCCGCTGGACGGTCTCTCTGGGCTGTTTGTTGAAACCCTGCTGCTATTTCCGCTTGCGCTAATCGCGCTGGCAGGCTTCAGCTGGTATGGCATTTCGCACTTTCTGGGTGATACACAGACGACGGCCCTGTTGGTAGCCAGCGGCGTTATTACCGCCCTGCCCCTTATGGCCTTTGCGGGTGCCGCCCGACGTCTGCGTCTCGCCACGCTGGGGTTCTTGATGTACATCAACCCCAGCATTCAGTTCCTGATTGCCTTGACGGTTTTCAATGAACCCCTAAGCCCTATCCAATTGACAACGTTTGTCATGATTTGGACAGGGCTTGCGCTCTACTCCTGGTCCGCCTGGCAATCACGCCCTCGCCAGTTGGCGGCCGGGTAGCGGCAGCGCCGCTTGGTCGTCCGGCAGCGGTTCAGGCGACGTTTCGCGCTCGGGCTGATAGCCGATACGGAAGCCGCCCCAGTGACGGCCATTGATGTAGATGGGCACGGACAGGTCGTGCATGATCTCGCCGGTATCGCGCTTGTAGGTTTGCAGCAGCAAGGGGTTTTCGTGGGCACCGCAGCGACGCCCAGTGGGATCATCGAAAATGCGTTTGCTGCGGCAGAATTTCAGGTCGTGATCGTAATCGCCGGTGGGCGGGCGACTGACGGCCTGATTATGCGTCGGCACGTAGCCTTTCCGATCACAGGTGATTGCATAGCTAAGATCGAACTGCGTTAGCAGCGGCTCCTGTAGGTCGGGCAGGTATTTGTCGGTGAAACCGTCAAAGGACGTCCGATAAAGCGGCGGCCGGGTATCGGGGATCTGCTGATAGTCAGGCTGAAAGAGCGCCGCCTCACTCAGCTCGCCCTTCTTGAGAGCATTTTCAAACAGCTTGCTGATCCGGTCCGCCGTTTGCCGCGCCGCATGAAACACCTGCTGATGACGACCGTTGAGTCGCTGCTGTGCCAGTTCTCCATCGACACCTTCCGCCGCTTCCATCAGGGCACGCGCCTGGTTGGCCAGGTCATGCATGTTGCGATTGCCCTCATCCACGTCGGTTTCCAGCTGATGTAGCGTGTCAGCAACCGTCTGGCTATGCTCGCGGGTGTTGTCGATGGCCTGGGCGACGCTGCTGATTTCGCTTTGTACCTGATCAAACTCCTGGGTGATGGTGCCAAGACTGGCTCCCACCTGCTGCATGTCCGCTGAGCGATGGCTGATGCGACTCATCAGGCTGCCCATCGAAGACACCACATTCTGACCGCTTTGGTGCATGTCCTTGACCAGCTCATCGACGCTTTGGGTAGCCGTCGAGGTCTTGTGCGCCAGATTGCGAACCTCGCCCGCCACCACCGCAAACCCGCGCCCGTGTTCACCCGCGCGAGCCGCCTCGATGGACGCATTGAGCGACAGCAGATGCGTCTGCTCGGCGATGTCCTCGATCATCGAGGTGACGTTGCGTACGCGCTCGATCTTGTCGTTGAGCGAGGTCAGCATCTCGAGCGCCTGCTGGGATTGCTCGGAGACCTCGCTCATCTCATTGATGATGTCGGTCAGGGCTTCCTGGTTATGATGACTGGATTCCCGGGCGCTTTCCGCAAGTGCTGCCACCTGGGAAGCACTGGCGCTGACTTGCATGATGGCGGTGTTGATCGCCCCCATGCTGGCTGACGATTCACGGGCCATTTTCTCCTGCTTGCTCAGGCGCTGGTCCATCAGGTCGGCGTAGTGAGAGACTTCGGCCGAGGCGATGGCGGTACTGCTGGCGCGACGCATCAGGCGGAATGCCATGGCGCGCAGTGAGGCATAATCCGCCATCAGACGATGGCCGGTGCGCTTGCTTTCAAGCTGTTGCTGGTCCGCCTGGTAGAGCGACCACCACGCGTTCAACACACACAGCGCGCCCGCCACTGCCGCCAAGCCAACCGCAATATATCCCCCTAAAGTGCTGTAAGATACCAGCCACCCCGCCAGTGCCAGTAGCACTAAGGGGACGATCCAGCGAATGAGACGCATAGTAAATACTCTTGTTATTAACGTGATAAAGAGGTCCCAAGCCATTGATCAGGCTTATCCTTAGCTTACCCATTTACCAGGATTAAATAAGTAACACTTTGGGGGAAGGCCTGAAGGTGAAGACGAAATCAGTGAAGGGGTGCCGTAATTTTGCTTATAACGCGTTAATATAATGATCTATGTTCGCGTCAGGCCATGCCCTGGCCTATTGACCTGATGATTGACGGCGAATCGCCCTTGGAGCCCATGCTAAAGAGCTACTTGCCTATCCTGTCCTGGCTGCCTTACTACCATAGACGCTTATTCGGCGCGGATTTACTTGCAGGCCTGATAGTCACCGTCATGGTCATTCCGCAGTCCCTTGCCTATGCGCTGCTCGCCGGGCTGCCCGCAGTGGTGGGCTTATACGCCAGCATTCTGCCTCAGTTGGTGTACACCCTGTTCGGCACCAGCCGCACCCTGGCCATAGGCCCGGTGGCCATTATTGCGCTGATGACCGGGGCCGCCCTATCCTCCGTGGCTGCGCCGGGCACCGAGTCCTATCTACAGGCCGCTTTGGTATTGTCGTTGCTTTCCGGGCTCATGCTGGTGGCCATGGGACTGCTGAAAATGGGCTTTTTCAGCAATTTCCTGAGCCACCCGGTGATATCCGGCTTTCTAACCGCCTCGGGGATCCTGATTGCTGTCAGCCAGCTTGGCAGCCTGCTGGGCATCGAGAGCAGCGGTTTTACGCTCGTTGAGCGGCTGGTCACGCTGGTCCCCAACCTGCCAGGCGTCAACGTGCCCACCTGTTTGCTGGGCATCAGCACGCTGGTGTTTCTTGTCTGGCTTCGCCGGCATGGTAAATCGACATTGCATCGGCTGGGGCTGCCTAACAGCGCCGCCGACCTGGTCGCCAAGGCGGGGCCGGTGATCGCGGTGGTCGCCACGACCCTGGCCACCTGGCATTGGGGCCTCGCCGACCAGGGGGTCAACGTCGTGGGCGATGTACCCGCCGGGCTGCCTGCTTTCAGCCTGCCCTGGGCGGACGCTTCGTTATGGCGGGCGCTTTTCATCCCTGCCTTGCTCATCAGCCTGGTCGGTTTTGTCGAGTCGGTATCCATGGGCCAGATGCTGGCCGCGAAACGCCGCCAGCGTATTTCACCCAATCAGGAACTGATCGGCCTGGGGGCCACCAACCTGGCCGCTGCCGTGACCCATGGCATGCCGGTCACCGGCGGTCTTTCGCGCACCGTGATCAATTACGATGCGGGGGCACAAACGCCAGCGGCAGGCGCCTTTGCCGCGCTGGGCATTGCGCTGGTCACCATGGCCTTTACCGGCTGGCTTTACTACCTGCCGATTGCCACCCTGGCGGCCACCATCACGGTATCCATTCTCACGCTGGTGGATATTCCCATGCTGCGCCAGACGTGGCGCTATTCGCGCAGCGATTTCTCGGCCATGGCGTTAACCATCGTGCTGACGCTCGTCGAAGGCATAGAAGCGGGCATCCTGGGGGGCGTCACGCTGTCGATTGCGCTGTATCTTTACCGCACCAGCCGTCCGCATAGCGCGCTGGTCGGCCGGGTACCGGAGACCGAGCATTTCCGCAACGTCGAACGCCACGATGTCGAAACCGTCAGCCGCGTGGCACTGCTGCGGATCGATGAAAGCCTATACTTTGCCAATGCCCGCTACCTGGAAGACACGCTGTACAATCTGGTGGCCAGCCGCCCCGAACTCGAGCACGTGGTGCTGATCTGCTCCGCGGTTAACCTGATCGACGCCTCAGCGCTGGAAAGCCTGGATGCCATCAATGCCCGCCTCAAGGATTCCAACGTCAAGCTGCACCTTGCAGAGGTCAAGGGGCCTGTCATGGACCAGCTCAAGAAAAGTGACTTTCTTGATGCCCTCACCGGGCGGGTGTTCCTCAGCACCTACGCCGCCTGGCGCGAGTTTTCCCAGTGACCTCACACAACATTGCCGCTATTGGCGTGATTGCCTGATATGTTCCCGCGGGTCGCGGGGATAGTAGCGCTCGGGCTGACGTTCAAGATGAGTAAAGTAGCGCGTGTCCTTGTAGGGCATTTTCATGAACCCCGACACCCCCAGCCCTTCGATCTCGCACACCGAAGCCAGCATTTGCGCCAGCAGACGGCGAAACTCTGTCTCCCGGGAAGGGTCGAGCAAACGATAGTAGCTATGGATCTTGAGATGCTTGGGGAGCGCCTCAAAAATGATCATGCCGGTGTGATGAATCTCGTTAAGCTGCTGCAGCACCTGCATGATCGAATCCGGTAGCGCCAGTAATTCCTCGGGGTCGGGGCCATCTTCAAAGTAACTGTGTTGCCGGGTGCGATCCTCGAGCTCCGGAACGGCGCTCATTTCATAGCTGATAGCCACGCCAGGGTCGCAATAAAATGGCGCCTCGGCTGAACGACGCTCGAGATGCAGCGTTTGGCGGGCGTTGAACAGACAGCTTTTGAAGACGCCCTGGCGATGGATCGCCCGCGCCAGGTGCACCATGTTGTTGACCGCTTCGATAAAGGCGGGCTTGAGTGCAGGATCGTGAAGGTTCAGGGAGGAGTCGATGTACACCCCTTCCCGCTCCCAGCGCACGGCCAGGCCGCCTACCACCGGATACTTGCCGAGCCGACTCACCGACGCCAGAAAGGCCTTTTCCGTCTCGCCCATGCCCTGCATAAACTGCTTGTAGTAACGGTCGAGCTGCACATCGTTGACGTCGTTCAGGGTCTCGGGGGCATTGGCTTCACGCAGGAAGGCCTTGCGCGAACTGTACACCACCGTATCGATGTCCTGCTCCGCCGGGCGAACCCACACCGGCACCAGCGGCGATTGAGCGTCGCCGGGTAGATCAATCATCACGACCTTGGCCATGCGCGGCATCGCCTGGAGGAAGTAGTCGCCGGCCCGGCGGCGCAGGCGAGGGTCGGCGTCCAGCATGCCGTCGAGGGTGCGGGCAAACTCCATGGGCAAGCCAAGCGAACTCGCCGGGATCGCACGGTGGCCAAAGCGGCAGGACTGCGCCGAGGCCAGCGCGTAGAGCGTGCCCGCCACGCCCTGCTCGTCGAACCGCGGTGAGGAAAGCGCGCCATTCAGCTGTTCGTCGCCGATAAAGTACACATCGCCCAGGCGGGCGTTGGTTTGTTGAAGATTATCCGACATCAGCTCCATTACGTTAGCGCCGACGAACTGCAGTTGGGCATCGAGCTGGGCAAACACCGCCGAGCCCCAGTCGATCAGCGCGATGGATTCATGGTCCGGATCGAACACCAGGTTGGAGGGCTTGATATCGCCGTGCACCACGGGCCGCGCCTGGGGACCCGACTCGCAGCGCAGGGCGGCGAGAATATCCGCCAGCTGAGCGGCAATGCGCATGATCAGGCGGGGCGACAATCGCCCTTCCCTGAGGGATATCTGCTCCAGATTCCAGCCGGGCGCGCGTTCCATGACCAGAATGGACTGACCGCGCGAGCGCTGGTAGGTGATCAGCTTGGGAATACGCGGATGCGCGACCTGGTCAAGCATGAACGCCTCTTCTTCAAGACGCTCCTGCAGATGGGTCGGCAAGGTAATGCGGGAAAATTTAAACACATAATGCACGTTCGGCCCCGGGCCGCGGGTGTCGCCACCCACCGCCGGCGCGCTGCCGGCAAACACGAATCCGTAGGCCCCCTTGCCGATCAATTCGATGTCCTGATAGCCAAGCTGGGCGAGCTGCGCCTGGCACAGCGCCACCCAGTCCTTGAGTTTTCGGGCATCGTGATGGCTCAGCAGATAGACCGACTGTTCTTCGGGGATGTAGAACTGCTGAAGCGGTGCCTGGGCCATAAGTTCGCCTGCGTTAGCCTAGATGAAGGAGCATGGTCTCCGGGTCTTCGAGGAACGCTTTCCAGGCGTTGCAGAAACGCGCAATGGTGCCGCCATCGATAAACCGGTGATCCCCGGCCCAGGTGATGGTCATGATTGCGCGCCGCTGCACGGCACCCTGTTCATCAAAGCGCGGCAGCCATTGGGTTTTGCCGATGGCGACGATTGCCGCTTCCGGCGCATTGATGATGGGCGCAGCGTAGGTGCCGCCCAGCGCGCCGATATTGGAAATACTGATTGTGCCGCCCTTGAGATCGGCCTGATCGACCCGGCCCTCGCGAGCGGCGTTAGTCAACCGGCTGACTTCTCTGGCAATCTCCAACAGCGTGAGGTGCTCGACGCCTTTAACGTTGGGCACCATCAACCCCGCCTTGCTATCCACCGCCATGCCAATATTGCACTGCGGGTAGTAATGCAGCTCGTCGCCGGCCGCATTCAGCTGCGCGTTGATAATCGGCTGTTCCGCCACGGCCAGCGCCAAAGCCTTCATGAAAAACGGCATCAAGGTTAAACGCTCTCCTTGAGCCTCAGCCAAGGGCTTCAGGCGCTCGCGCAATGCCAGCAGTGCCGTGACGTCGATTTCGTCGCCGTAGTGAAAATGCGGAATGGTGGTCGCCGCTTCCACCATGCGCTTGGCCATGACCGCCCGCATGCCGCGTAGCGGCTCAACCCTGGGGACATTTTCAGATACCTTGCCCCCCTCAGTCCTCGGCGCCTGATGGCCCTCCTCAGCAGGCCGGTCGAGATGGGCCATGACGTCTTCCTTGAGTACCCGGCCGTCTTTACCGCTGCCGTCAATATCCATCAAGTTGAGGTGATGCTCGCGCACCAACCTTCGCACGGCAGGGCTGGCGGGGACTTTACCGTGCCCTTTTGTGGGTGCTGATGCTGTCGACGAAGCCCCCGAGGGGACCGCGGTTTTTTCGGTGCCGGGCGCGCGTGCGGCCTGTGACTCACTGCCGCCCTCCTGCGCACCGCTGGTTTCACCTGCTTCGCTGGTCGCTTCGCCTTCGGCCTGATAGGCGTAAAGCGGCGCGTGCACCTTGGCAATATGGCCCTGCTCGACATACAGCTTGGTCACCACGCCCGCTTCAGGAGCGGTAATTTCCACCAGTGCCTTGTCGGTCATCACCTCGACGATGGGCTGATCTTCTTCGATGCGATCGCCTTTTGCGACGCGCCACTCGACCACTTCACATTCGACAATGCCTTCGCCGATATCCGGCAGCATAAAATCGCTCATTGTTCTTCTCCCCTGCGTGCTTGGGCGTTTTAAGCCGCTAGAAATTGACGCTTTCGCGAATCGCTTCAAAGATTTTGAGATGATCGGGCAGATACTCTTTTTCCAGCACCAGCGGGAAAGGCGTATCCAGTCCGGTCACCCGTGCAATGGGCGATTCCAGGTAGAGAAAACAACGTTCCTGTATCGTCGCGGCGATTTCACCGGCAAAGCCGCCGGTCAAGGGGGCTTCATGGCTGACCACCAGGCGGCCGGTTTTGAGCACCGATTCCGCCACCGTATCGGCATCCCAGGGTAGCAGCGAACGCAGATCGATCACCTCACAGTTAATGCCCTGCTCTTCTGCGAGTTCCACAGCCTTGCCGATCACTTCCATCTGCGCGCCCCAGCCGACCAGAGTAACGTCGGTACCTTCCTTGATGATCTCGGCTTCACCAATGGGTAGCTGGTAATCGTCTTCCGGCACCTCACCCACTGCCGCGCGGTAAAGCCGCTTGGGTTCGAGAAACAGCACCGGATCAGGATCGCGAATCGCCGCCAGCAACAAGCCCTTGGCCTGATAGGGATTACGCGGCACGACAACTTTCAGCCCCGGCGTGTGGGTAAAATACGCCTCGGGAGATTGCGAGTGATAAAGCCCGCCGGAAATGCCGCCGCCATACGGGGTGCGGATGGTCAAGCCGCCGACGTTAAACAGATCACCGGAGCGGTAGCGGTACTTGGCGGTTTCGTTAACGATCTGGTCGAAGGCGGGAAAAATATAATCGGCGAACTGAATTTCAGCGACCGGGACCGAGCCTTGGGCGGCCAGACCGTTGGCAAAGCCAATGATGCCCTGCTCCACCAGCGGCGTATTGAAACAGCGGGCTTTGCCGTATTTTTCCTGGAGATGGCTCGTGGCACGAAAAACACCGCCAAAGATCCCCACGTCTTCCCCAAAGCAGATGACTTTCTCGTCTTCCGCCATGGCAATGTCGAGAGCGTTATTGATCGCCTGGAGCATATTCATGGTGGCCATGTTACGCCTCCCCCTGTGAGTCGCTATCCGTGCTTACGCCAAGATCCAGCGACCTGGCGCCGCGGGGATAGGCCTCCGGATAACGACGAATATGCTGCTTGAGCTGATCAAACTGCCGCTGAAGTGCCGGCGTGACGTCGGCATAGACATCGATGATCAAGGTGTCCAGCGGCGGTGGCGAGCGCTTTTCTGCGCGCTTCATGGTATCCAGCACGTCGCGACGCAGGCGTTCCTGCTCGCGGGTTTCCTCTTCCTCGCTCCACCAGCCCTTGGCCAGCAGCCACTTCTGCATGCGCAACAGCGGGTCCTTGATCCGCCAGGCTTCTTCCTCGTTTTTCGAACGATAGCCCGACGGGTCATCCGAAGAAGAGTGCGCAGCCAAACGGTAGGTCATGGCTTCGATGAGTACCGGCTGATTGCGTTCAACGGCAAGCTTGCGTGCCTGACGGGTGGCTTCATAGACCGCCAGCACATCGTTGCCGTCGACCCGGATGACGTGCATGTGGTACCCAAACGCCCGCGGCGCAATCCCATCGGCAGCAAACTGCTCGACCGCCGGAGTCGAAATCGCATAGCCGTTGTTGCGACAGAAGAAAATCACCGGCACCTGATGCACCGAGGCCATATTGAGCGCCGCGTGAAAGTCGCCTTCCGATGCGGCGCCCTCGCCAAAGAAGGTCAGCGTACAGTGCCCGTCTTCGGCCATTTTCTGGCCGTAGGCATAGCCGGTGGCCTGGGGGATCTGGGTGGCGAGCGGCGACGAAATCGTCATGTAGTGAAGCTTGCGCGAGCCGTAATGAATCGGCATCTGCCGACCCTTGCCATAATCCAGCTCGTTGCCGAACAGCTGATTCATGAACTCGTCGAAGGAGAACCCGCGGTACATCAACGCGCCCTGTTCACGGTACTGGGCCATGATCATATCGGCATCGTCGAGTGCCGCCGTCGCGCCCACGACGGCGGCTTCTTCACCGGTGCATTGCATGTAGAAACTCAGCCGCCCCTGACGCTGGGCCGCCAGCATGCGCTCATCGAGAATACGCGTGGCCAACATGGCGTGGTAGATACGCCGGGCATGGTCATGTTCCAGATGCGGCGCATCCGCCTCGCTGTGGAGCTCGCCCTCGGGACTTAACAAACTAAAGGTGGGGATCGAAAATTCGTCACCTGTCAGAAAAACAGGCTGGTGCGATTGCTGTGTCATCATTATTGTCCTTGTCGTACCCCTTTTGAGGGCAGTGTTGTCGGTGATGACCTTTTATGCCAGTGGATTTATCTGACAATGGTCAACGCAACACCTGGGACAGTAACGCAGCCGAGACACATTAGGGATTCGACTTAAGAGGTATAGAGGCGTGAACGTAACCGTTCCTGAAACCGCTCGAAGAGACTATCGACGGTCAGCGCCAGCAGAGCAATTGTCAGTGCTCCCTGGACGATGTACGCCATATTGCCGTTCACAATGCCGGCGATGATGGGGTCGCCCAGATTGCGTGCGCCCACCGTTGCACCGATGGCGGCCGTCGAAATATTGATGGTAACCGAGGTGCGTATGCCGGCCAGAATAACCGGCGCGGCAAGCGGCAGCTCCACCTGACGAAGCACTTGCCAAGGCGTCATGCCCATGGCGATGGCCGCACTTTTGATGTCTTTGTCGACATCCTGCAAGCCTCCCAAGGTGTTACGCACGATGGGGAGCATGCCATACAGCACCAGCGCGACAATAATCGGCAGGGTTCCAAAGCCCAGCGCCGGCACGGCCAGCGCCAGCACGGCCACCGGTGGAAAGGTCTGGCCCAGAGAGGCCACCTGGGCAACCATGGGTAAAAAGTCGCGGCCCCCTTCACGGGTCACCGCAATGGCCGCGAGAACACCCCCAACGATCGTCACAACGGCCGCCACACTGACCACGAAAAGGTGCTGCAGCAATAGCGAGGCCAGGCTCGCCCGTTGGTAAACCACCTGATTGGCGTCGGGTTCAAGGGAGCGCAGCACGCCGTCGGCGTGGGGAAAGCCCCATACGCATAGCATCAAGAGTGCGAACCATACCGCAGGCCATATCGCACGGTTGGCGCCGTGCAACCCAAGGGAACGACGCCCAACGCTAGGATTCACGCACTTTTCCTTGTTCGGGCTGGGCTTCCTTGACGATCTTGCGCAACGTCAGCTCACCCACCGGCACGTCGTGCTGATCCACCACGGTAAGGCGATCGGTGTGATCACGAAGCATCATGGAGAGCCCCTGTCGCAGCGAGAAAGCGGCCGGGATGCGCGATTGGGCGGGCAGTGTCGGCCCCATGGGGGACATGTGGTCCTTGATTCGCGTCAGTGCCGCCTGCTTCAGTCCGCGCTCCAGCCCGCCGAGCAACGATTCGACAAACGGATCGTTAGGTTGCTGCAGAAGCGCCAGGGGCGAGCCCTGCTGAACGATGCGCCCTTCGCGCATCACCACCAGATGGTCCGCCAGTCTCAGCGCCTCGTCCATGTCGTGAGTGACAAACACCACCGTCTTGTGCATCCGGGCCTGTAGCCTGGAAAGCTCGTCCTGCAGTTTTTCCCGGGTGATGGGGTCAAGCGCGCCAAAGGGCTCATCCATCAACAGAATATCCGGGTCGGCGGCCAGCGCCCGGGCCACGCCAACGCGCTGCGCCTGGCCGCCGGATAGCTGGTGCGGGTACTTGGCGGCAAACTCGTCAACCGGAAGCCCCAGCAGCTTCATCAACTCCTCGACTTTGGCCTGAACATCCGCTGCGGACCATTTAAGCAGACGCGGTACCAAGCCAATATTGCGCGCGACGGTCCAGTGCGGGAACAGGCCCGTGTGTTGGATGACGTAGCCGATACGCCGACGCAGCTTCACGGGGTCATAGGCGTCAATCGGTTGGCCGTCGAGAATGATGTCACCATCGCTGTGCGCGATAAGCCGATTGATCATGCGCAGCGTCGTCGATTTACCACAGCCCGAGGTGCCCACCAGCGCACAAAACTTTCCTTTTGCGATGCGCAGTGAAATGCCATCCACTGCCGCAACGTCGCCAAACCGTTTGGTCACGTGGGCGAGTTCGATCATTGGGAGTCTCCCGACTGCGCGGTAGCGTTAGGCCGCAGGATATCGGCCAGGGCACCGAGACTGGCATCGGCGATGAGCGCCAGCATCAGAATCGGCAATGCCCCGAGCAGCACCATGTCCATGGCCGCCTGCCCCAGGCCCTGAAAGATGAACGCCCCCAGACCGCCCGCCCCGATCAGGGCCGCGACAGCAGTGAGACCGATCGCCTGAACGGTGGTAATGCGGATACCTTCGAGCAGCACCGGAAGGGCCAGCGGCAAGCGGACCTGGAAGAATCGCTGGCTGTTGCGCATGCCCATTCCCCGTGCCGCCTCCAGGGTCTCCGGGCTCACCTGCTCGAGCGCAATGTAGGTGTTGCGTACCATCGGCAGCAGGCTATAGGCGACCAGCGCGAGCAAGGCCGGCGCCCAGCCAATCCCGCTGACGCCCAGCTGTGACAGCAGCGGCCACTGGGCGACAAGCCATGCCAAGGGGCCGAGCATCAGGCCAAACAGGGCAATACTGGGAATGGTTTGCAGGAAATTGAGTACGCCAAAGGCAATCTTTTGGCATTTTGCATAGCGGCGCATCAACATGGCAAGCGTAAGCCCCAGCCCGATGCTGATGGCCACCGACGCGCTGACAAGGGTCACATGCTGGCGTAGGGCACGCCAGAACTCATCGTCCCGGGCGCGTAATTCCTGCCCTAAGGCAAGCGAATCAACCCCCAGTATGGCGCACAATCCCCAGACAAGTAACACACTCAGCAGCATCAGGGTCGAGCGCCGCCGGGACAGCGTCAGACGCAACCGCAGCTCGATCCAGCAGAGCAACAGCAACGAGAGCATCAGCCAATAGGCCATGCCCATATTAAGGCGCGCCTGCGGCGTATCGCTGCTGATCAGCCTATGGCTGGCCACCATTAGACCGAAGGGCAGAAGCAACAGCAGCAGAGACACACCCACCAGGGCCACCTGATAGCCTTGATGACTGGGCTGAAGCGACAACGCCAGGAGCGTGAGCATGACCCCGCTGACCAGCAAGGCGCCTACCCATCCTATCGCCTCAATCAGCCCGGCCTCTTCCCCGCTGACGATCCGGTTGGGGGAGACACTGACCACGTCCAGCAGCCAGATAGCCGCCAGCATGGCACTGAAAAGCACCAACAGGACGCGGTTTGGCCGCCACTGCCGCCAAGAGACCTGCGGGGTTGGCAGTGCATCCAATAGCGACATGCTCAGTCGCTATCCAGGCTATCGAGGTAATCGCTGGCGACATTGTTGGGTGACATACCGTTCACTGCCACATCGGCATTGAGCTTCTGCAGCGTCTCGAGATCCAGGGTATTGAAGACTTCCTCGAGAAGCTCATCGATATCCGGATAGGCTTCCAGTACGCTTTCACGCACCACCGGCGAGGGTTGATAGACTGGCTGAACACCCCTTGAGTCTTCAAGTACGACCAGCTCCAGGGCATTCAGACCGCCATCGGTACCGTAGGTCATCGCCGCATTAACATCGCTGGTCTGTTCCGCTGCCGCGCGCATGGTGGCTGCGGTATTGCCGCCGGAAAGAATCAGCAGTTGATCCTCACTCAGCTCAAACCCGTAGGCCTCCTGAAAGGCGGGCAAGGCCTGCTCAGACTCGACGAACTCGGCGCTTGCAGCAAACTTGAATTCTCCGCCGTCCTTAAGGTAATCAGCAAGGTCGTCCAGTGTTTCAAGGTCATGCGCTTCGGCCACATCGCGACGCACGCTCATCGCCCAGGTGTTGTTGGCGCTGGCGGGGGTCAACCATACCAGGCCCTGCTCAGCATCGCGCTCACGGACGGTCTCGTAGGCTTGCTCGGCATCCTTCCACACGTCGCTGTCGGCCATGTCGAAGAAAAAGGCCCCGTTACCGGTATATTCGGGATAAAGGTCTATTTCTCCCGCTTCCAACGCACTACGCACGACGCTGGTGCCGCCTAACTGCAGTCGATCTTCGGTGGGGATGTCATGACGTTCCAGGGTTTGCATGATCAGCTCACCAAGTACCGACCCTTCCGTGTCGATTTTAGACGACACCACCACGGCGTCGTCGGCATTGACCGAGGCAAACGGCAGCAGGCTGAGACAGCCTAGGGCAATGGTTGATTTAGTGGCAAAGCGCATTGTAATCATCCTTTTGGCAGAGACTCACGAAAGTATATGCCCGTCGTGCGTTGAAGTCAGATTGCTTGGCATTCCCTTGATAGCCTATCAACTATCACCTAGGAAGACTCGATAACCCAGGTGGTGCCTTCACGGGAATCTTTCAGAATGATCCCCTGCGCTGCCAGCTCATCACGGATGGCATCGGCCCGGGCAAAATCCTTGTTGGCCTTGGCGGCCTGACGCTCGGCAATCTTGGCCTCGATAGCCGACTCGCTGATCGCCGGGGCGTGCTGTTGAGTGCCTTTTAGAAACACATCGGGGGCCTGTTGCAGCAGGCCCAGGACGCCGGCAAGGCGCTTCAACTCGGCTGCCAGAGGTACTGCTTTTTCAGGCGTTTCCTGTTTGGCACGGTTGAGATCACGCGCCAGATCGAACAGCGCGGCCAGGGCGTCGGGGGTGTTGAAATCGTCGTCCATCGCGGCGGTGAATCGTTCGCCATAGGCAGTCGGCACCTCAGTCTCCAACACATTGTCGTCGCTCTTTACCCCGTCCAGTGCCGTATAAAAACGCGTCAACGACTTTCTGGCCTCGACAAGCGAATCCTGGGAATAGTTGATGGCACTGCGGTAATGGCTGGCCACCAGCAAATAGCGCACGACCTCCGGGTCATGCTCAGCAAGCACTTCCCGGATAGTGAAGAAGTTGCCCAGCGACTTGGACATCTTTTCCTGATCCACCCGTACGGCCCCAGCATGCATCCAGGTGTTGACATAGGTCTTGCCCGTGGCGGCTTCCGACTGGGCAATCTCGTTTTCGTGGTGAGGAAAGGTCAGGTCAGGCCCGCCGCCGTGAATATCAAAGGTCTCCCCCAGGCAGCAGGTCGACATCGCTGAGCATTCGATATGCCATCCTGGACGGCCATTTCCCCAGGGTGATGGCCAGTGCGCTTCACCGGGCTTGGCGGCTTTCCACAGCACGAAATCGAGCGGGTCTTCCTTGTGCACGTCAACGTCGACGCGGGCACCGGAGCGCATGTCATCCAACTGGCGATTATTGAGCTTGCCGTAGTCGGCAAAACGGCGAACGCGATAGTAGACATCGCCGTTATCCGCCGGGTAAGCAAAGCCTTTGTCCACCAGTGTTTCGATCATGGCAATGATATCGCCCACGTGGCCCGTCGCCCGAGGTTCGTGGCTGGGCGGCAGGACGTTGAGCCGCGCTTCGTCCTCGTGCATGGCATCGATCATGCGCTCGGTCAACGCCGTGATCGTTTCGTTATTTTCATCGGCGCGCTTGAGAATCTTGTCGTCGATGTCGGTAATGTTGCGCACATAATTGACGCCATAGCCGCGTTCACGCAGGTAACGGGTAATCACGTCAAACGCCACCATGACCCGGGCATGGCCCAGGTGGCAGTAGTCATACACCGTCATGCCGCAGACATACATACTGACCTTGCCCGGTTCCAGCGGGATGAAAGGTTCTTTGCGACGCGTCAGCGTATTGTAGATTTGCATTGCCCGATTCCTTAACCTTTCTGTTTGATTTTCGCCCAGCTATCTTTAAGCCCGACAGTGCGGTTGAATACCGGACGACCCGGCGTCGACACGTGACGATCCGCACAGAAATAGCCCACCCGCTCGAACTGGTAGCGCGCTTCAGGGCCCGCATCCGCTAGGCTGGGTTCACCGATTGCCTGACAGACGGTCAGGGACTCGGGATTCAAATGGTCAAGGAAGTCGACGTCCTTATCGCGATCCGGCTGTTCGACCATGAACAGGTTGTCGTAAAGCCGCACTTCCAACGGAATACCGTGCTCGGCACTCACCCAGTGAATGACACCCTTCACCTTGCGACCTTCGGGGTTTTTACCCAGGGTGTCAAAATCCACCGAGCAATGCAGTTCCGTGACGTCGCCCGCCTCGTTCTTGATCACCTCATCGCAACGGATGACGTAGCTGTTACGCAGGCGGACCTCTTTACCCGGCGCAAGACGGAAGAATTTTTTCGGTGCATCTTCCATAAAGTCATCCTGATCAATGAACAGCTCGCGGGTCAGGGGCACCTTGCGCACCGGCATATCGTCACGCGCGGGGTGGCCAGCCACCTCGTAGACTTCTTCATGGTCTTCCGGCACGTTGGTGAGCACAACTTTCAGTGGCTTGAGCACACACATCGCCCGCGGCGCATTGTCCTCCAGGTCCGACCGAATCGCGTGGGTCAACATGGCTATGTCAACCAGGCCGCCGTCGGCGCGGGTCACCCCGATCATGTCGCAGAACTTGCGAATCGACGCGGGCGTGTAGCCCCGCCGGCGCATGCCCGAGATCGTCGGCATGCGCGGGTCATCCCAGCCGTCCACGATCTGTTCGTCGACCAGCATTTTCAACTTGCGCTTGGAGGTCAGCGTATAGTTGAGGTTTAACCGGGCAAACTCGATCTGGCGGGGTTTGGCCGGCACCGGCAGGTTATCCAGAAACCACTCGTATAGCGGGCGGTGGTCTTCAAACTCGAGGGTACAAATAGAGTGGGTCACGCCTTCCAGGGCGTCAGACTGGCCATGGGTGAAATCGTAGGACGGATAGATTTTCCATTTATCACCGGTCTGATGATGGCTGGCGTGGCGGATACGGTAGAGAATCGGGTCGCGTAGATTGATGTTCGGCGAGGCCATATCGATCTTGGCCCGCAGCACTTTCTCGCCCTCGCCAAACTCGCCTTTGCGCATGCGCTCCAGAAGGTCCAGGTTTTCGTCGACGCTGCGTTCGCGATAGGGACTCGGCTGACCCGGCTCGGTCAGCGTTCCGCGGTATTCACGGATCTCATCGGGTGTCAGATCATCGACGTAGGCTTTACCCTCACGGATCAAATGCTGCGCCCAGGCGTAGAGCTGATCAAAGTAGTCCGAGGCAAACCGTACGGGACCCGCCCATTCAAACCCCAGCCAGCTGACGTCATCCTTGATCGCGTCAATATAGGCCTGCTCTTCTTTGGCCGGATTGGTGTCGTCAAAGCGCAAATGACACTCACCACCCATCTGCTCCGCCAACCCAAAGTTGAGACAGATCGACTTGGCATGGCCGATATGCAGGAAACCATTGGGCTCCGGGGGAAAGCGCGTCACGATTTTTGTGACCTGGCCGCCCTCGATCTCGTCGCGTACTTGGTTGCGAATGAAGTTCGGCGCTGGGGTGGTCTCGTTGGTCATGGTGGTGTTGAAAACCTCGTGGTGGATGGCGTGCCCGGCATCGTCTGCCTACGCTTACGGTATAGCGCTTCGCGGTGCCGGGCAAAACCGTTATTATAACGTGACGCCGATGCACAGCGCCAAGGCGAACGCCTTTATTGAACAGGAATTTATCTATGATCGTATTACAGACGAACCACGGTGACATCACGATTTCGCTTAATCAGGAAAAAGCGCCCGAGACAGCCGCCAACTTTGAACAATACGTTCGCGATGGCTTTTACGACGGCACGCTGTTTCACCGGGTCATTGATGGCTTCATGGTTCAGGGCGGCGGCTTTGACCAGGACTTCAATCAAAAACCCACCCGCGACCCGATCCAGAACGAGGCGGATAACGGCCTGAAAAACACCAAAGGCACCCTGGCCATGGCCCGCACCCAGGATCCGCATTCAGCCACCGCCCAGTTTTTCATCAACGTCGGCGATAACAGCTTTCTGGATCATAGTGGCAAAAACCTCCAGGGTTGGGGCTATGCGGTGTTTGGCGAAGTGGTCGACGGCATGGACGTTGTCAACGCCATTAAAAACGTCAGCACCACGCGCCGCGGCATGCACGCCGATGTGCCCGCCGAGGACGTGATTATTGAGCGCGCCTACATCAAGGAATCGGAATAAATCCCGGGAGCGCTATGCGTACTCTACTGGTAGCGGATATGCACCTTAGTCATGACACCCCTGAGCTTAATCAGGGGTTCTTTGATTATCTGGAGCAAACCGCCAACGGCGCGGACGCCCTGTATATTTTGGGCGACCTGTTCGACGTCTGGATCGGCGATGATCTTCTCGACACGCCCCACCCGCTGGGCGACGTCGCCCGCGAGGTCATTGCGCGGCTGCATAAGCTGAGCAGCGACGGCACCACGGTATACCTGCTTCACGGCAACCGTGATTTTCTGATCGGCCAGCGTTTTATTGCGGCTTGTCAGGCCACCCTGCTCTCCGACATTGAAGAAGTCGAGCTTCAGGGCATGCCTGCCGTCATTCTTCACGGCGACAGCCTGTGTACTCAGGATGAGGCCTATATGGCCTTTCGCCAACAGTCCCGTGATCCAGAATGGCAGGCGCAGATACTCGCCTTGCCTCTGGACCAGCGACTGGCGCTAGCCTCGAGCCTGCGCATGCAGTCGGGCGATGCCAATGCCACTAAAGCTGACGCCATCATGGACGTCACCCATGGCGAGGTGGTCAGCCTGATGGAGCATTGCGGCGTCACCACCATGATCCATGGCCACACCCACCGCCCCAAGGTTCACGACCTGACGGTTGAGGACGTACCCGCAAAACGCTACGTACTGGGTGACTGGGATGCCCAGCATGGCTGGGATATCGTGGTCGAGAAAACCGATCACACGGCCCCTCGGCTACGTCAGTTCCCACTCAGTGATCCACCGTCATCCTGAAGGACGCGCATGAAAAAGCCGATCACTGGGATCGGCTTTTTTGTGGCTAACAGCGTTGACGGTTAACGCTCTATTTCCGCATCGCTACGCAGGTCTTCGATCAACCCCTGGATGATGGCCTGGGAACGTAGCTGCTCGGACATTTGGGCCACAAACTGCTCGCGCTCCTCGTCCACGTCACCACTGGTTACTTCGTCAAGTGCAATCAGGGCAACGCCGTCGGGCATCATTGCCGTTTGATAGGTACTTTCTCCCTCGTCGGGACGCGGCATCCTAAACGCTTCCTGGACGATCAGCTGCGACGCCGTCACGTCATCCTGGCGACGTACATCGTTGGCTTCCAGCCAGTCCACATCGACAGACTCCCCGTCTTCCATCTGCGCAATCATGTCTTTTGCTTGCGCCTCAAGCTGTTCCTGCTGACGTTGGGCGCTGACCGCCGTTTCCACTTCATCACGAACGTCGTCGAGCGGCAGCTGGGCCTGCTCACGGTGCTCGGCAACCCGAATGACCATCCGACGATCTTCATCCAGCTCGATCACTTCACTGTTATAGCCTTCCTCGAGCACCTCGCCACTGAAGGCCTGCTCCATGACACCTGGCTCAAACAGCACGCCCTCACCTTCCGCGTCGCGCGAAAGCCAATCGCTTTCCTGAAGGGTCAAGGATAGGTCATCTGCCACGCTTTCAAGGTCATCGGCCGCGAAGCTTTCATCAATCAGCTGCTGGGCTTTGTCATTAAAGCTGTCATTGACCTCGTCCATCGCCACCTCTTCACGAAGGCTATCGCGCTGATCTTCGAATGTCGGGCGGTCAATATCGGTCACTTGAATAATATGCAGGGCATTATCCATCTCGACGACAGACGAGGTGTCACCTTCATCGAGAGAGAATGCCGCCTCATCAAACGCATCGCCAAAGAAGCCTCGGCTGATCGTGCCCAGATCGCCGCCCTCTTCAGCACTGGCGGTATCATCGGAATAGCGCAAGGCGGTATCGGCGAACGATTCACCCTCTTCGAGCGCCTTCAGGGCCTCGTCAGCCTGCTCCTGGGCCTCTTCGCGGTCGCGCTCATCTCCAAAGGTAATCATGATATGAGAAACGCGGCGATCGGCATCGGCGTTTCGCTCGCGCCAGGCATCCCGCAGTACATCTTCATCCACATCGGCGTCGCTGGCCATTTCGCGACGATCCAGCAAGACGTACTCAAGGCGGACCTGCTCCGGACGTTCGAAACGATCGGCGTTGTCTTCGTAGTAGGTTTCAAGTTCGTCTTCGCTGATCTCGATATCCTCATCGAGGTCGGCGGTATCCAACATCACGTACCGGAAGCTACGCTGCTGGCGCTGAAGCTCAGCCAGACGCTCACCCTCGTTTTCCAGGGTAAAATCACTAAAGGCCAGCCCCTGCTGCAATTGCTGGCGTTTGACGTCAACCTCCAGCTCTTCGCGGAAGGAAAGGGGTGTATAACCCGCCCCGGATAAACGGCTGCGGAACACTTCAGGCGAAAAGCGACCGTCCTCATCCTGAAACTCAGGGATACCGACAATCAACTGGTCGACCTGATCTTCCGATACGTAGAGGCCGCCGTCTTCGGCGTACTGGGTCACCAATTCCTGGGTTATCAGGTCATCCAACACGTCATTTCGCAGCTGGCGTTCCTGCTCAGGTGGCACATCTCCTGAGCGCATTGCACGCTGAACTTCCGTTTCAACCTGCTGACGCATGATCGGCTGACCATTTACGCTGACTTCCTGATCCGGATCGTCGCCAAACAGGCCAAACAAGGATTCCACACCAAAAAGCGCCATGGCGGCCACCATGACACCAATAATAATCTTGGCTCCCCAGCTTCGGGATCCATCTCGAATACTTTGCAGCATGTTGGCCTCAGGTAGTCACAGCTAAACGGGTCGCCCCTAATGAGTGGGCTAGAAAATAACATGGGCGCATCGCGGTTGCGATACGCCCATAGATGACAACAAACACGAACGAATTAGTTAACGGCGTCTTTCAATGCTTTACCGGCTTTAAAACTAGGCACTTTTGCCGCACTGATCTGGATCGGCTGACCCGTTTGTGGGTTGCGCCCTGTACGCGCGGCACGTTCTTTAATTGCGAAGGTACCAAAGCCCACCAGTGAAACACTGTCACCCTTCTTGAGGCTATCGGTGACAGACTCCACCATGGCATCCAATGCGCGGGTTGCCGCTGCTTTTGGAATATCGGCAGACGCGGCAATGGCTTCAATCAGCTCAGACTTATTCACACTTCACCCCTTGACTGTTTCTAAAAATGGCTCTTACGGCATGGTCACCGATGTAATCGACGATCAAGGCATAGCTGCGTTTTATAGCAATGCCTTGAAACGACTGTCAAGCGACCTTGCCTGGATGTGCCCGCCATAACGGCATTGGGCAATGATACAAGCAAATGCTAGCGAATAGCCGACGTCACTAATGGGTATTGGCAACGGCTGTATTGCTAAACGCTTTATCCGTTTTAGGTAGCGGCGCCCCTTCTAGAGGTTTGTCCGCTAACGCCACGGCGAGTACATCGTCAATCCAACGTACCGGACGAATATCCAATGCATCCTTGATATTGTCAGGTACCTCCTTGAGATCACGACGATTTTCTTCCGGAATCAGGACTATCTTTATACCACCACGGCGGGCCGCCAGCAATTTCTCCTTTAACCCACCTATCGGCATGACCTCCCCGCGCAGGTTCACTTCCCCGGTCATCGCGACCTGACACTTCACCGGGCGCTGGGTGTAGGCGGAGACAATCGCCGTCACCATCGCAACGCCGGCGCTGGGCCCATCCTTGGGCGTGGCACCTTCAGGCACGTGGATATGCAGGTCTTCTTTCTCGAAACGCTCAGCGTCGATACCGTAAATCTCCGCCCGAGCACGCACCACCGTTTGCGCGGCGCTCACGGACTCTTTCATGACGTCGCCCAGCGAACCGGTCTTGTTGATACGCCCTTTGCCCGGCGTGACGACCGATTCGATATTGAGCAATTCGCCACCGACGGACGTCCACGCCAGCCCGGTGACCCGGCCTACCTGGTCGTCTTCCTCGGCAAGCCCGTAGCTGTAGCGCCGCACACCAGCATAGTGTTCGATATGCGTGGCGGCCAGAACGTCCGGGGGAAGCTCGTCGTCACTGACCGCCGATGGCTCTATCCGCTCGCGCAGTACCTTGCGACATACCTTGGCGATCTGACGCTCAAGCTCGCGCACCCCCGCCTCACGGGTGTAATAGCGAATGAGCTCTAGCAATGCCTCATCTTCGAGCGCAAGCTCATTGGTTTTCAAGCCATTGGCCTTCAACTGCTTGGGCAGCAGATAACGCTTGGCAATGGCCAATTTTTCGTCTTCAGTGTAGCCCGGCAGCCGAATGATCTCCATACGATCCAGCAGCGGGCCCGGGATGTTCATCGAGTTTGCCGTGCAGATGAACAGCGTTTCCGAGAGATCGTAATCCAGCTCCAGGTAGTGATCGCTAAAGCTGTTGTTCTGCTCGGGATCCAGCACCTCAAGCAGCGCTGACGCCGGGTCGCCCCGATGATCCATGCCCAACTTATCCACCTCATCAAGCAGGAACAGCGGATTTTTGACCCCGGCCCGGCTCATGCGCTGCATCAGCTTGCCGGGTAGCGAACCAATATAGGTACGACGGTGGCCACGAATCTCTGACTCATCGCGTACGCCACCCAGGGCGAGGCGCACGTACTTGCGGTTTGTCGCCCGAGCAATCGACTGACCCAGCGAGGTTTTACCGACGCCGGGCGGACCTACCAGGCACAGCACAGGGCCTTTCATCTTACGCACGCGCTTTTGTACTGCCAGGTACTCCAGAATGCGCGCTTTGACTTCTTCAAGCCCGTAGTGATCCTCGTCAAGCACCTGCTGGGCTTTCTGTAAATCATGCTTGACCCGGGTGCGCTTTTTCCAGGGTACGGCAATCAGCCAGTCCAGATAAGAACGCACCACGCTGGCTTCGGCTGAATTGGCCGCCATCATCTTGAGCTTATTGAGCTCTTGTGTGGCTTTTTCAGCGGCGTCTTTAGGCATCCCCGATGAGGCGATGGCCTGCTCATATTTTTCCGCTTCGTTGGGCACGTCATCGAGCTCGCCCATCTCTTTCTGGATGGCCTTCATCTGCTCGTTGAGATAGTACTCACGCTGGGTCTTTTCCATCTGCTCTTTGACACGCGAGCGGATCCGCTTCTCGACCTGCAACAGGTCGATTTCGGACTCGATAAGCGCCATCAGGTGCTCGATACGATCGCGCACGCGATCCATCTCGAGAAGCTCCTGCTTGTCGCCAATCTTGAGCGATAGGTGCGCGCAGATGGTATCGACGAGCCGGCTGGGATCTTCAATGCCCGACAGCGAATTGAGCACCTCGTTGGGCACTTTTTTCGACAGCTTGACGTATTGCTCGAACTGGTTGAGCAGTACACGGACCAATGCCTCTTGCTCCCGGGTGGTCAGGGGCTGGCTTTCGCGCGCAGTGAGATAGGCCTGGGTATACCCATCGGCATGCTCTTCGATACGGCTGACATCCGCGCGGTAGTTGCCTTCGATGAGCACCTTGACCGTTCCATCGGGCAGCTTCAGCAGCTGCATGATGTCGGCCACTGTCCCCATGGCATATAGATCGGCGTTGTCAGGCTCGTCTTGGGAGGCCTCGCGTTGAGCCACCAGCAAGACGCGCTTATCAGCCTCCATCGCCGCTTCGAGGGCTTGGATCGATTTTTCACGCCCCACAAAGAGGGGAATCACCATCTGCGGATAAACCACGACATCGCGCAATGGTAAAAGGGGGAGACACTGTGTCTGTTCGGCGCTCTGCTGCATCGCAGACGTTCCTCGATATATCAGATGAGTTCTGGGAAGAGAACTGACTACGTTAAAGGCGCGGTCAGGGCACAAGGGTGCGCTGAGCTACGAAAGACAAGGGGTCGCCTGAGCGACCCCTTGACTGGCGCTAACCATGAAAGCGATAGGAAGCTTGGCAGTCTCAGGTGACGATACTAGCCGTCAGTGCCATCGACGCGCGCCTCTTCTTGCTGGGAATAAATCAGCAGCGGTTCACTTTCACCGGCAATTACCGACGCTTCGATCACCACTTTGCTGACGCCTTCCAAAGAAGGGATTTCGTACATGGTATCAAGCAGGACGGATTCAAGGATCGACCTCAAGCCACGCGCACCGGTTTTACGTTCCATCGCTTTTTCAGCAACAGCACGCAGCGCATCATCACGAAACTCAAGCGTCACGCCCTCCATTTCAAACAGCTTGGCATACTGCTTGACCAACGAGTTTTTGGGCTCGGTGAGTATCTCGATCAGCGCATCTTCAGTAAGCTCGGTGAGTGTGGCAATCACCGGCAAACGACCGACGAACTCTGGGATAAGACCAAATTTAACCAAGTCATCCGGTTCGACGTCGGCCAGCATTTCGCCGACACCGCGGGAGGATTCCTTGCTCTTCACCGTCGCATTGAAACCAATACCGCCCTTTTCAACGCGGTCACGAATGACTTTATCCAGCCCGGCAAATGCGCCACCAACAATAAACAGCATGTTGGCCGTATTAACCTGCACAAACTCCTGTTGGGGATGCTTGCGCCCTCCTTGCGGCGGGACAGACGCTGTCGTGCCTTCAATCAGCTTGAGCAGCGCTTGCTGTACGCCTTCGCCGGATACGTCACGGGTGATGGACGGATTGTCGGACTTGCGCGAAATCTTGTCGATTTCGTCGATATAAACGATGCCGCGCTCTGCCTTCTCAACGTCGTAGTCACACTTCTGCAGCAGCTTCTGGATGATGTTTTCAACATCCTCGCCCACATAACCTGCTTCGGTCAGCGTGGTGGCATCTGCAATCGTGAACGGGACATTCAGCAGCCGCGCCATGGTCTCGGCCAGCAGCGTTTTACCGCTACCGGTTGGACCGATCAGCAAGATATTTGACTTACCCAGCTCGACGTCGGTTTCACGCACTTGAGATTTAAGTCGCTTGTAGTGGTTATACACAGCGACAGACAGGACCATTTTGGCGCGGTCTTGCCCAATGACGTAGTCGTCCAGCGTGTAACGAATTTCGCGAGGCGTAGGTAGCCGCTCTTCATCGCTCTCGGCATCGGCTTCGAGAACTTCCTCGCGAATGATGTCGTTACACAGATCGACACACTCATCGCAGATATAGACTGACGGACCGGCAATCAGCTTTCTGACTTCGTTTTGATTTTTTCCGCAAAACGAGCAGTAAAGCAGCTTGCCGCCTTCGTCTTTGCCTTTGCCGTCGGCCATTCGCGTACCTCTTTCACTGCGGCGGTGCACACCGCCTTGTAAGCTCGCTGGAAATGCAATATCCCGTCACGCTATCAGGATGTCGGCCGCTTATCCAGCACTGCATCAATCAAGCCATATTCTTGGGCTTGGCTGGCGCTCATAAAGTTGTCACGATCGGTGTCGCGCGCAACGCTTTCGATATCCTGGCCCGTGTGATGCGCCAGAATTTGATTCAGCTTCTCACGGATGCCGAGGATCTCGCGGGTATGGATTTCGATATCCGACGCCTGGCCTTGGTAACCACCCAGCGGCTGATGAATCATGACCCGTGAGTTGGGCAAACAGTAGCGCTTGCCTTCGGCACCTGCGGTCAGAAGCAGTGCGCCCATGCTGGCCGCCTGGCCGATACATACGGTGGAAACATCAGGTTTCACGAACTGCATGGTGTCGTAGATCGACATACCCGCGGTAACCGAGCCACCAGGCGAATTAATATACAGATGAATGTCTTTGTCAGGGTTCTCTGACTCAAGAAACAGCAGTTGAGCAACCACCAGATTGGCCGTGTAGTCTTCAACGGGGCCAACCAGAAAGATGACGCGTTCTTTAAGAAGCCGCGAATAGATATCGTAGGCTCTTTCCCCTTTGGCGCTTTGCTCCACCACCATGGGCACTAAACCGCCGGCGTTTTGAATATCAAACTCACTCATTTCGGTGATTCCTTGCGTCCGATAAGGGATGGCGCACCCAGCGGTGCGCCTGCGTCGGGTGTTAGGCGCTGGTTGTTTCGTCTTCCTCGGCGCCCTCACCTGCTTCAGCCTGTTGCTGTGCCGCTGCCAGCACTTGCTGGTAGGACATTTCCACATCGTTGACGGTAGTCTGCTCAAGCAGCTGGTCGACCGCTTTTTCCTCGAGAATGGCAGACTTGACCTGGGTCTTCATCTGATCATTGCCCATGTAATAGTCAACGACTTCAGAAGGATCCTGGTACTGCTCTGCCAGCTCTTCGACCTTGGCCTTGATTTCTTCGTCAGTAGCATCAAGCCCGTTGGCCTTGATGACTTCGGCGAGCAATAGACCTACCTGGACGCGGCCTTTGGCCTGCTCTTCAAAAAGCTCGTTGGGCAGTTGGCTTACGTCAAAATCTTCGCCAAGACCAAACTGCTGGGCAGCCTGGCGCTTCATGCCGTCAGTCTCCTGCTGAACGAGTGCGCTCGGAACAGGGATGTCGTTGGCTTTTTTCAGCGCGTCCAGCACCTGCTGCTTGACGCGGTTATCGACTGCCTGCGCGGCCTCGCGCGTCATGTTCTTTTTGATTTCAGCGCGGAACTTGGCTTCGTCACCGCCTTCAACGCCGAAACGCTCAATGAACTCGGCGTCGACTTCCGGCAGCGTCTGACGGCTGACCTTGTGCACCTTGACCTTGAAGGTGGCTTCCTTACCTGCCAAGTGTTCGGCCTGATAATCCTCAGGGAACGTCACCGTGATGGTTTTGTCTTCAGCGGCTTTCGCACCGATCAGTTGCTCTTCAAAACCAGGGATGAAGCTGTTGGACCCAATTACCAACTCGTGGCCTTCGGCGCTACCCCCTTCAAACGGCTCATCGCCCAGGTAACCCTGGAAATCGATGGTTACCTGATCGCCGTCTTCCGCCGCGGCGTCGACTTCTTCCCAGGCCGCATTTTGCTTGCGCAGCGTGTTGATCATTTCATCAACGTCGGCATCGGTGACGTCGACCACTGGGCGCTCCAACTCGGTTCCGTCGATCGAAGCCAGTTCGACCTCCGGGTAGACTTCCATGGTGGCAACGAACTCGAAGTCCTTACCGGCTTCGTTGACGAGCGGTTCGATCTGCGGATAACCCGCCGGATTGAAGCCTTCATCGGTAATCGCGCGTACGTAGCGCTCGCGCATCACTTCGCCAACCACTTCGTCACGCACGCTTTGACCGTAACGCTGACGTACCACGGCCATCGGCACTCGCCCTTGGCGGAAACCATTCAAGCGAACATTTTTCGCCGTTTCTTTTAAGCGAGTATTGACAGCCTCATCGATTTCGCCAGCAGGCACTTGAATCGTGATGCGGCGCTCAATCTGGGAGGTCGTCTCGACGGAAACTTGCATGAATTGTCCTCTAACGGCTGGGCGTTGTGTTGATTGCTGTAAATAAGTCCAAGGGGCGATTTTAAGAACCCCGGCGCACGGTGGCAAGCGCCATGCTCGCAAGATGGGGGCGTCGACGTAAAATACAAGGGATTACAGCGCTTAAAATACACCAGAATCAGGTTCGAGATCGGCAACGCTGCATAATGACGGCTGATTTTACGATATGCTATGAGCTTTTGCCTTACGAGCACTTGAAGGCCGAGTTAACGAGTGATTGCCGATGACCGTACATGATCTACCGCTTGCGCGCGTGATGCAAACCGGGTTGCTTCACTGCTCCCCTACCACCCCGCTTCGCGATGCCGCCAAGCGCATGCTCGAGCGCCAATGTAGCTGCATTTTGGTCATCGAGAACCAGCAGGCAGTCGGCATCTGGACCGAGCATGACGCCCTGGATATCGATTTCTTCAGCCAGCGGGCGCTTCAAGCACCCATTGAGCGGCACATGAGCAGCCCCGTCGCGACAGCGCCCATGGACATGCGTCTGGACGAAGCAGCACGGCTTATGAGCACACGCGGACAACGACACCTGCTGGTCACCGATGCCGATGACATGCCCGCCGGCATCGTGTCGCAGACGGATATCGCTCTACACCAGGGGCTCGAGCCGTATCTTCGGCTGCGCGAAGTGCATACGGCCATGCGTACTGGCCCGCTTGTGCTTGACGGCGAACTGCTACTCAACGAGGTGTCGGCGCAGATGCGCCACAAACGCCATGATGCCGCGATCGTTCAGGACAGTGACGGCCTGGGCATCGTGACCGAGCGCGACTTCATCGGCTTTGTAGCGCGCCACCCTGGCACCACCCCGATCGGTCAGTTGGCCAGTCGCCCTTTGCACACCATCGCCGAACATGCACCGCTCATACAGGCACGCGAATTGCTCATCCACCACCGTATACGCCATCTCGCGGTACTGGATGACCGCGGCAAGGTATCGGGACTGATAGGCTTCAAAGACATCCTGATGAGCGCCGACAAGCTCTATCTCGACGAATTGCGCGATGCACTGGAGCAGCGCGATAACGCCCTGGTCAAGTCACGCCAGCACCTTGAACTGGCCGAACGCATCATCGAATCCTCACTGGAGGGCATCATCATCACCGATGCCCAGACGCGCATTGAGTTCGTCAACCCTGCCTTTACTCACATGACGGGGTATACGCTGGAAGATGTCGCCGGAAAAACACCCAGCGTGCTGGCCTCAGGGCGCCAGGATGAACGGTTTTACCAGAAGATGTGGCAATGCCTGCAGGAAAACGGCTATTGGCGCGGTGAAGTCTGGAACCGTCGGAAATCCGGCGAGCTTTACCTGGAGCTGCTGACCATTACCGCCATCGCCAACCAGGACGGCCACACCAAGCATTACGCAGGCCTTTTTACTGATATCACGCACATGCGTGAGAACGAAGAGCAGATACGCCATCTCGCCTATTACGACCCGCTCACGCGGCTGCCCAACAGGCGGCTGCTGGAGGACCGGCTGGGATTGGCCCTCAACCATGCGCATCGCGCAAACGAATCTCTTGCCCTGGTCTTTATCGACCTCGATCATTTCAAGCAGGTCAACGACACCCTTGGTCATGCCGTGGGTGATGAACTGCTGACCCACGCCGCTGAGCGTATGTCGGGTCAACTACGCGAGGACGACACCCTTGCGCGACTTGGCGGTGACGAATTCATCATCCTGCTGTCCAGCATCCATGACTTCGGCGATGCCACGGGAGTGGCGCAACGGATCATCTCATCCATAAGCGCCCCTTATGCCATCAATGGCCATGAGTTCCGTATTGGCTGCAGCCTGGGCATCAGCATTTATCCGCACGATGGCGAGACGCCGACGGCCTTGATGCAAAGCGCCGATGCCGCCATGTATCGCGCCAAACAGGAAGGACGCAATACCTATCGCCTTTACCGGCCGGAGATGGACAAACAGGCCCAGCAGCACCTGTCGCTGGAAACGGCACTACGCAATACGCTGGAAGCGCAGAACGGCATAGAAATGCATTATCAGCCAATTTACAGCCGCACCACGGGCGCTATTGTATCGGCCGAAAGCCTCGCCAGGTGGCACCATCCTGAGCACGGCTGGGTATCACCGGGCACCTTCATACCGCTGGCGGAACGCTCAGGGCTTATCCTGCCCCTGGGCGAATACATCCTCGACCTAGTACTGAGCGACATCAATGCCTGGCGGCGGAGTGGCGTGACCCCACCGCCTATCGCCATTAATCTATCAGCCGCCCAGTTCTGGCAGCCAGACTTCGTCAGCAGAGTTGAACACAAACTGAAGAACGCCGACGTCCATCCGTCACTGATCACTTTTGAGCTTACCGAAAGCTTACTGCTTGAGCGCCGCGACCTGGGCATGGATGTACTGGGTCAGTTGAGCGCGCTCGGCTGCCGTATTGCGCTTGACGATTTCGGTACGGGGTATTCGTCGCTCAGCTATCTGCATAAGATGCCCGCCCACAGCCTTAAAATTGATCAGAGCTTTATTGCGGCGCTGGACGACGAGACTCACGACAGCAGCACCATCGTCGCCGCAATCAGCAGCCTGGCGGAACAACTGGGACTGAACGTAGTGGCGGAAGGCGTTGAAACCGAACATCAACTCAAGCTGTTAAACCAGTATCCGGTTGATGCCATCCAGGGCTTTTTGCTCAGCCGGCCGCAGAAATCGGCTGACTTCCAACAGCTCATCTCGGCGAAGCATCACGCCTCTCCGTCGTCCACCACAGGCTGATGACATGGGCGATAAGGCCGAAGGTTGTCGCATGGGAAATGAATACCTGCCAACTGATCCAGTCGGTAAAAAGCGCGTGCCAGGCGCCCATTACCAACACGCCAATCCCCATCATGGCAGCAAGCCGCTTGCACATACCTGGTAGTTTGCGACGTTCAGTGGCGGACAACATCCGCCACTGAACCCCAACGGCCACCAGCACAATGACAAGGGCCATGATGATCAGCGATAGCCGGGTTTCGTTCCCCCCCGCCATATAGCGCGGCAGCGTCGCCAGCATGACAATGCAAAGACCGAGAGCGCTGCTCACGCGCTGGGCCGACGTAGGCACACCGGAGGCCACTAGCTATCTACCGCCAACTGCTCGGACTCAAGCCAGGATTCGACCCAAGGCAAGGCGGCATCATCCGCCATAAACGTTTCCATGGCGTCGATTTCCAGTCGCTCGCCAAGACGGACCGCACCGTGATCGGCCAGCAGCTCGTCCAGACGGCGCCCTGAGCCACAAAAAGTATCCCCGTAGGAGCTGTCACCCAGCGCGATCAACCCGTAGGTCAGCGAGCCCAGCGAGGGGCTTTTGGACTGCAGCTCACGCACAAAGGGGACAAAGTTGCCGGGGAAATCACCGCTACCCGTCGTGGAGACGCAAAATAGAGCGAGGTCCGGCGTTGCATCGGTGATGTCCGCAAGGACGGGCTGCTCCAGTATATCGACTGTGTAACCCGCCTCTTCGAACAGGGGCTTGACCTGTTCCGCGACATCCAACGCACCACCGTAAACGGTACCCACTATGATACTTAACCGAGGCATTATGGCTCCTCAATGAGAGTGATGGACTGCCGACAGCATGCCGACGAATACTTGATGGATTTACTCAAATATTAACACGCCCCCATCATCCAACACACCCTCAAGCAGCGTCTACCATGGGTGAACGCAAAACCCCGCTGACATTGATCCAATGTCAGCGGGGTTCATCAGGCTCGAAGATTTAAAGCACTGCAAATAGCGCTACTTAAGAGGCCGAGCCCCGATATTGCTCGACCTGCTGCTTGAGTTTCTGCCCAGGCCGGAAGGTGACAACGCGACGCGCCGAAATGGGAATCTCCTCGCCTGTCTTGGGGTTACGCCCGGGGCGCTCGCGCTTGTCGCGCAAGTCAAAATTTCCAAACCCCGACAGTTTGACCTGTTCGTTTTCGCGCAGACAGGCCCGTATCTCCTCGAAGAACGCTTCGACCATGGCCTTCGCTTCACGCTTGGAAAACGATAGTTCGGTGTGTAAATGCTCCGCCAGCTCTGCTTTGGTCAACGCACCCATAGGACTCCTCCATGTAGCAAACGCTTCCAAGCATGCGAAACGACTCGCACCTTGGCCCTATTACCCGCGCAGCTCGGCACCTAACTCCACTTGCACCTGCGCCACTATCGACTCAACCAACCGATTGATTTCTTCATCATTAAGCGTGCGCGATGGGTGCTGCCAGGTCAACCCCAGCGCGATACTCTTATAGCCTTCGGCAACGCCTTTACCAGCATAGACATCAAATAGCGTTATGTCGCTGAGGTATTCACCTGCTTCCACACGCGCACTATCCAGCAACGCCTGAACAGGACGCTCCTCGGGCAGCGTGAAGGCAAGGTCACGGCGCACTTCTGGAAAGCGCGACAACGGCTCGAAGGCTGGTACGTGCCCCTGGCTCAAATGATCAAGACGCACCTCGAAGACAATCGCGTCGACTTTCAGCCCCAGCGTCGCCCGCACCTGAGGGTGCAAGGTGCCAATCCAACCCGCAGGCTGGCCTTCAAACAGCACCTGGGCGCTCTGGCCAGGGTGTAGGGCAGGATGCTCAGCGGGCTCGAAGCGCCAGGCATCGCGATTTCCGCCTAGCGACAGCAAGCTTTCCAGATCGCCTTTGAGGTCATAAAAATCAACGCCAGCCTTTCCACCACTCCACCCTTCCGGGTCGCGCGCACCGCATACGAGCGCTCCCATCATCGGCACCTGGGACAGGGCATCCAGCTCACCGTTGAAGACCAGCCCGGTCTCGAAAAGTCGAACGCGGCTTTGCTGACGATTGAGATTATGCTCCATTGCTCGCACCAACCCCGGCAGCAAGCTGGCGCGCATCACCGAAAGGTCCGCGGAAATGGGGTTGGCAAGCGCGGGAGACACCGCGTCGGGCAAGATGGCCGACTGTAGCTCAGGGGCAACAAAGCTGTAGGTAATCGCCTCCTGGAACCCACGCGCCACCATCTGACGGCGCAGCTGCTTGAGTGAAAGCACGGCTTCATGCTCGGCACGCAGCGACAGACGCGCGGCCGGTCGACGCACCGGCAGATTGTTGTAGCCATGGATACGCGCGACTTCTTCAATGAGGTCTTCCTCGATGGCGACATCAAATCGCCAGCTGGGCACATCCACCTGCCAATCGCCGTCGCCTACCGCTACGCCAAACCCCAAACGCTCGAGGATATCGGTCACATCGTCCTTGCCCAGGCGCTTTGAAAGCGCTTTTTCCAGCCGCGCTTCCCGCAGGACGACACGGCGCGGCGCGGGCATGGTCGCCTCACACTTTGCTTCCACAACTGGCCCCGCCTGACCGCCGCAAATATCGAGCAGCAACTGGGTGGCACGCTCTACCGCCTGGGGCGTCAGCAACGGGTCGACACCGCGCTCAAAGCGGTGTGACGCATCGGTATGCAGTCCATAGGAGCGCGCCTGGCCGGCAATCGCCAGCGGGCTGAAAAAGGCTGACTCGAGAAAGATCGTCCGGGTGGTCTCGCTCACCCCGGATAACTCACCCCCCATAATACCGGCCATGGCAAGCGGGCCAGACTGATCGGCAATCACCAGCGTTTCAGGACGCAGCGCCACCTGCTGGCCATCGAGCAGCGTAAGCGACTCGCCTGGACGCGCCATACGGATCACCATGCTGCCCGTCAGATTATCCCGATCAAAGGCATGCATCGGCTGCCCAAGCTCCAGCATGACGTAGTTGGTAATATCAACGACCGGGTCAATCGAGCGCACCCCGCTGCGCCGCAGGCGCTCCAACATCCAGAGCGGCGTTTCAGCAGTGACATCAACGTTGCTGATCACACGGCCCAGATACCGGGGGCACTGCTCCGCCGCCTCAACATCGACGGCAAACGTCTCATCAATCGTGGCGGGTACCGGGGATATGTCCGGCCCCGTCACTGCCATGCGATTGAGGACCCCCACTTCCCGCGCCATTCCTTTGATGCTGAGGCAATCGCCACGGTTAGGCGTGAGGTCAACTTCAATGGTCATGTCGTTGAGGTTCATGAAGTCACGAAAGTCGGCGCCGACGGGCGCTTCAACCGGCAGTTCAAGGATGCCGGCTGACGTTTCTTCCTCAAGACCAAGCTCGGAGGCGGAGCAAATCATACCCTGGGACTCAACGCCACGCAGCTTGGCTTTCTTGATCTTGAAATCGCCGGGTAAAACGCCGCCTACCCGGGCAAAAGGCACCTTCTGACCCACGTCCACATTGGGTGCACCACACACCACCTGAACCGGTGCGCCACTGCCGTCATCCACCGTGCACACGTTGAGCTTATCGGCGTCAGGGTGCTTGTCCTTGGTCAGCACCTCGGCCACTACCACGGCACTGAACGAAGCCGACACTGGCTCGACAGCGTCGACTTCCAGGCCCGCCATGGTGATCTGATCGGCTATCGCCTGGGTCTCAAGCTGCGGTGAAACCCATTCACGCAGCCACTGTTCTGAAAATTTCATGCTCGTTCCTGTGTTTGGCCGTGGTCTTAAGCAAACTGGCGCAAGAAGCGCAGATCGTTCTCAAAGAACAGACGCAGATCGTTAACGCCGTATCGGAGCATTGCCAGGCGCTCAGCGCCCATGCCGAACGCAAAGCCCGTAAAGCGCTCGGTATCGATACCCGAATGCCGAAAGACTTCGGGATGCACCATGCCGCAGCCCATGACTTCAAGCCAACCACTGTGCGAACAAACCCGACAGCCATCGCCGCTGCACATGACACACTGGATATCCACTTCCGCGGAGGGTTCTGTGAACGGAAAATAGGAAGGACGAAAGCGAACCGACAGATCATCGCGCTCAAAAAACGCCTGCAGGAAATCTTCGATGGTCCCTTTCAGGTCCGCAAAGCTGATGTCTTCATCAACCAGCAGCCCCTCGACCTGATGAAACATGGGCGTATGGGTCAGGTCCGAGTCGCTGCGATAGACGCGCCCCGGACAGACAATACGAATGGGCGGCTCAGTCGTTTTCATGGTACGCACTTGCACGGGCGACGTGTGCGTGCGCAGCAGGCGGGTGGCATCAAAGTAAAACGTATCGGCCATCCCCCGTGCGGGATGATGCGCGGGAATGTTGAGCGCCTCGAAATTATGATAGTCGTCTTCAATTTCAGGCCCCACCGCGACGTCGAAACCAATGCGTGTAAACAGCCCTTCAATTCGCTCCAGGGTGCGCGTCACTGGATGCAAGCCACCTGGCGACTGGCTTCGGCCGGGAAGCGTGACATCAATACGCTCCGCCGCTAAGCGTGCGTCGAGCGCTTCACGCTCGAGCGCTTGACGCCTGACGTCGATTTCCTGCGCCAGCGTTTGCTTGGCGTGGTTAATCCGCTCACCCGCCGCCGGACGCTCTTCGGCTGACAGCTTGCCGAGGCCCTTGAGCAATGCCGTCATTTCGCCTTTTTTGCCCAAATAGCGTACGCGCACTTCATCCAATTCAGCGACGTTTTGCGCGGCCTGAATGGCGTCGCGTGCGTCAGATACCAGCGCCGGAAGGTGGTCCATCCTGTTTACTCCGAATTAAGCGGTTCCCATCCTGCGATGGGTCACATTTGATTGAAGAGCGTGACATAAAAACAGGGGAAGAGCGGCTGCTCTTCCCCTGTACGGGTCACACTAAATGACCTGGGCATCCACTGGCGCCATTAGCGCCGGGTGAAGCTTATTGGGCAGCCTTGGCTTTTTCCACAATCGCAGCAAATGCCGCTTTCTCATGGACAGCCAGATCCGCCAATACCTTGCGGTCGATTTCGATACCGGCTTTCTTTAGGCCGCCAACAAAGCGACTGTAAGACATACCGTTGATGCGAGCGCCCGCATTGATACGCTGAATCCACAGCGCGCGGAACTGACGCTTACGATTTCGACGGTCGCGATAGGCATACTGGCCGGCTTTGATAACCGCCTGTTTGGCTACCCGGAATATGCGCGAACGCGCTCCGTAATAACCTTTGGCCTGCTTCAATACTTTTTTATGGCGACGACGGGCAACTACGCCACGCTTAACTCGAGTCATAACACACTCCTGACATTAGGCCTGAGGCAAAAAGCACTCAGAATAAGAAAATTCGACGTTACAGATTCGGCAGCATGCGCTGGATCAGCGCCTTGTCTGACGCATGAATCTGCTTCATGCCACGCAGCTGACGCTTACGCTTGGTCGACTTCTTGGTCAGGATGTGGCTACGAAAAGACTGCTTGTGCTTGAAGCCATTGGCGGTCTTTTTGAAGCGCTTTGCAGCACCACTGTTGCTTTTGATTTTCGGCATGAGGATAACTCCGCTCGATGTTTTTTAGAAAATCCAGGGCCTGCTACCTACACAAGGCAGCCCGTTAACTTCGCCGTTGGATCACTTCTTTTTCGGGGCAAGGATCATGATCATCTGGCGGCCTTCCATTTTTGGAAATGCTTCCACCGTTCCGATCTCTTCCAGGTCTGCCGCGATCCGTTCCATCAGCTTACGGCCAATGTCCTGGTGCGCCATTTCACGACCACGGAAGCGCAATGTGACCTTACCCTTGTCACCACCTTCCAAAAAGCGCGTCAGGTTTTTAAGCTTGACCTGATAGTCGCCTTCGTCGGTGCCAGGCCGGAATTTCACTTCCTTGACCTGAATTTGCTTCTGCTTTTTCTTTTGAGCCGCTTTTTGCTTTTTGGTCTCAAAAACGAATTTGCCGTAATCCATAATCTTGCAGACGATGGGGTCGGCATTCGAAATTTGCACGAGATCCAAACCGGAAGATTGAGCACGCTCCAATGCTTCGGTGGTGGGCACAACACCCAACTGCTCACCATCGCTGTCGATAAGACGTACTTCTTCTTCGGTAATTCGCTCGTTCATTGGTGGGCGCTTATCTGCTGGGCGCCCTCGCTGATTGCTTCGCTTGATCGGTCCGTCTCCTTAGGCAATTGACGATGTCGCCAGGGCTGCTCGCTCTGTACCAAACCGTTCGATGAATGCATCGACCGTCATGGTGCCGAGATCTTCGCCGCTGCGAGTTCGCACGGCCACTGAGTCAGCGTCGACTTCCTTATCTCCTACCACCAGGAGATAGGGAATTTTCTGTAACGTATGTTCGCGGATTTTAAAGCCGATTTTCTCGTTCCTCAAGTCCGCTTTAGCCCGCATGCCATTTTTTTGCAAACGCTGCTCTAAAGCAAGCGCATAATCACGCTGCGAATCGGTAATCGTCATGATAACGACTTGCTGCGGCGCCAGCCATAATGGCATTGCACCCGCGTAGTGCTCAATCAGGATCCCCAGAAAACGCTCGAAGGAGCCGAGAATCGCACGATGCAGCATTACCGGGGTCTTGCGGGACCCATCTTCGGCGACGTATTGCGCACCGAGTCGCCCTGGCAAATTAAAATCGAGCTGTAGCGTACCACATTGCCACACGCGATTCAGGCAATCACGCAGGGCAAATTCGATTTTTGGACCATAAAAGGCGCCTTCGCCCGGCTGCAGGTCCCAATCGAGGCCCGTGGCGTTGAGCGCCGCCTCAAGTCCCTGTTCGGCCTGATCCCACATCGCCGCTTCACCCAGAAAGTCTTCAGGACGCGTTGACAGCTTGAGCTCGACATCTTCAAAACCGAGCGTCTTGTATACCTGAAGCGTTAGCGCAATGAAAGCTTCCGCTTCCGCCTGAATCTGGCTTTCGGTACAAAAGATGTGCGCATCATCCTGGGTAAACCCGCGTACGCGCATGAGACCATGCAGCGAACCAGACGGCTCGTTACGGTGACAGCTACCAAACTCTGCTAAACGCAGCGGTAAATCACGGTAGCTTTTAAGCCCCTGATTAAAGACCTGCACGTGACACGGACAGTTCATCGGCTTGACCGCATACTCACGCTTTTCCGACTCTGTGGTAAACATCAGTTCATTGTAGTGCCCCCAATGACCAGACTTTTTCCACAGAGAAAGGTCAACAACCTGCGGCGTCTTGATTTCCTGGTACCCATGCTCACGCTGAATCTTGCGCATGTAATCTTCCAGCGCCTGGTACATCGTCCAGCCATTAGGGTGCCAGAACACCATCCCTGGCGCCTCTTCCTGAAGATGGAAAAGATCCATCTTGCGCGCCAACTTTCGATGATCGCGCTTCTCAGCCTCTTCGAGACGCTTCAGGTACGCTTTAAGCTGCTTCTTGTCGCCCCACGCCGTCCCGTAAATGCGCGTCAACATCGGGTTGGCGGCGTCACCACGCCAATAGGCGCCGGCCAGCTTGGTCAGTTTGAATGCCTTGAGGTGACGGGTGTTCGGCACATGCGGGCCGCGGCACATGTCAGTATATTCTTCGTGGTGATACAGCCGGATCGTGGCCCCTTCGGGAATATCACGGACGATCTCTTGTTTGTAGGGTTCGTCACGATGAAGAAACGTCAGCATCGCCTGATCACGATCGACATATTCACGGACGACGTCATACTCATGATCGATAAGCGCCTTCATGCGGGCTTCAATGGCATCCAGGTCATCGGAAGATACCGAGTCGCCAAATTCAATATCGTAATAGAAGCCATCTTCAATCACCGGCCCAATCGCCATCTTGGCATTGGGGTATAGCTGCTTGACGGCGTGACCGATCAAATGGGCACAGGAATGCCGGATAATCTCCAGACCTTCCGGATCACGTGCTGTCAGGATGGCAACGTCGGCGTCTCGCTCTATGAGGTCAGCGGCATCAACCAGAACGCCGTCAATTTTTCCTGCCACACAGGCCTTGGCCAAACCAGGGCCAATGGACTCTGCCAACTGCATAATGGAAAGCGGTGAATCAAACGTTCTCTGACTGCCATCCGGCAGTGTCACTATGGGCATGCAAATTGTCCTTTGAGCGCAGTGGTGATCCATACCAAGGATCACATATCGCTATCAATGAGGTAAAAATGGGTGGAAACAATGTCGGCAGATAAGGCTAACAGATGCCAGCTTGCGTATAAATAAAAAAACGGAGGGCATAGGCCCTCCGCTTCATTACCATTAACGCGTTTTAAAACCGTAAGGTAGCGCGTTAATTACTTACCTTAGTTCCACTCATCCAGCTCTACGCGACGGTTTTCCGCACGACCTTCATCGGTGTCGTTGGTAGCGACCGGCTGCTCTTCACCGAAGCCTTCCGCCATCATACGATCAGACTCGACACCTTGCGTTGCGAGGTATTCAGTCACGGATTCAGCACGGTCTTGGGAAAGGTCCATGTTGTACTGTGCAGAGCCGACCGAGTCAGTGTGACCTTCGATGCGAACACGAACATCGGGGTTGTTAACCAGACGCTCAGCAACGCCGTTCAGCACGCTACGTGCTTCAGAAGTTAGCTGTGCGGAATCAAATTCGAAATTGACATCCTCAAGCACAACGCTATCCGGGCAGCCCAGCGAGTTGACCTCTACACCGGCCGGCGTATCAGGACACTGATCACGGTAGTCTGGAACGCCATCGTTATCTGAATCTAACGGGCAGCCATCGGCGTCAACTTCAACACCAGCAGGCGTACCTGGGCATTGATCACGGAAGTCAGGCACGCCGTCGTCATCTGAATCCAACGGACAACCTTCAGCGTCAACCGCGGCACCTGCCGGGATGTCACCGTCGAAGCTCGGGCACTGCGGCTCTTCAGGCTCTGGCGTATTGTCCGAACAAAGCAGACCGCCGATGGCAGCGCCTGTCGCACCGCCCACAGCAAGCCCGGCATCTTCGTCAGAACTACCACTGGTTGCGTAGCCGATGCTGCTACCAATGATACCGCCTGCCAGACCACAGATAGCAGGATGCTGGTACCAGCTACGATCTCCGCTAGCGCTCGCTTGGTTTTGGCCAGAAGATTGGGAGGCAGAGCTGGCACAGCCTGAGAGGCCAACTACCAATGCGGAACCGATTAGTAGGCCAGTTGTTGATTTTTTCATGCAAGACTCCTTCTTGATCCAATGCTGAAGTGGTCATTAGTGACCATTTCTATCCAATGCTTCTTTTTTTGAGCGAGAGCATCCATTTTTCGCCTGCCTAACACCGGCCAGGTTGGCCTCTCTCGATGTTAAGCGGTTACTGGTATATACAGAACCTGTAAACACAAGCAACTTGCCAATATATCAACTTCTTGCTGACAACGGCATTTTACAGCATAGCAAAATAAGTGCGGAGAGCACTAAATACCAATGGCTACACTTAAAAAAAATTGGTCATACACGCTCATGACAGCTCAATGCAGCCCTTGGCGACCCTTTTGACGCCATGTAATAACGGCCTGAGCTGCCGCCAACACATCGCTGCGCAGTTGCTGTTCAGCTTCAAGACGCTCGCGGTCTTCCTGCATTCGCTCTCGAGGTGATAGCTGCTGCCTGGCCGAATGTGTCTTGAGATGTTTCGTTCGCTCATAGAGCTCCGAAAAAGCTTGAAAATCAGGTCGTTCCGTCAAGCTTGGATCAATGATCTCGAGCAACACCTTGCAACGCCAAGCGCCTTCCGTCACGTCTACCTGCTCTTGAACCAAGGCTGCGGTTACCCAATCAAGATTTTCCAGACTGTTTAACTGGGCCTGCTGGTCTTCAGCAACACGAAACGCATCGCGACGTTTTACTTCCTCGCGTAGACGGTAGGCATAACCCGCCAGCCCCGCAATCACGACCACCGCTACCGACAAAAGTAAAAGCGCACTCGCCAAACTCATGAGACTCCTTACCCAAGCTCTTCAAATGCTTTACCAAAATTGTACATCTAACATCAATCGACTTTACAGCATCCAGCTCAATCCTGCTAATGATCCTTCAAGATAAACATCATTACGCGCGAACTAACAACCGGTGGCTAGTCGCATTGAGGCCTCCGGCTGGCACTTGGTGTTGTGACCTCACGGGCCTGCACGTTATCGGGCAACCCCTCAAGCGCCCAGAAACGAGGCAATACCCTGCCTCTGCGCATGCGAATCGAGCGGTCCGCCATTGGATCATAACGCCACCGCCACCAGGCAAGTAAGAAGCTGACGGCAAGCGCCATTGCGCCGGCCGTATGCAGCAATGCCAACCAAAGCGGCAACCAGAGTATGACGCTAGCCATGCCGAGAGCGACCTGAAGACAATAAATTTTCAAGACATTCGTCAGGCTGCGCGACGCCGTCTTGTCACGGTGTTGCCACCACAACATGAACATGGCGACACCTAACAGGCCGCCCCAGACACGGTGAGCCACGTGTATAGCCGTACGGGCATTTGCGTGCAATTGTCCATGCAAATAGTTGGGCCCTACTGTCTGGGTTAAGTGGAAACCCTCGCTAAGATCCATTTCCGGCCACCACTGGCCGTTGCATGACGGAAAACCCTGACACGACATCCCCGCGTAGTTGCTAGACACCCAGCCTCCCAGGGCCAACTGCCCCGCCAGCAGACCCGCTACCAACCACCAACTGGCCGATGCACGACGCGGGCTCTTGATACCTCCTCGCTGCAATGAGGTCAACCTGCAATAGAGCCATACAAAAAGTAGCAGGACCCCCATCCCGCCCAGCAAATGGAGGGTCACTACCTGGGGCCATAGCGTGAGCGTTACGGTTAGCGCCCCAAAGACACCCTGAACCAGAACGATAAACATCAAGAAGAGGGTAATTCGCCATGGATACCCGGGTGTTTTTCTCAACGGCCAACCCAGCCACAGTAGCAGCACGATGGTCGCCCCCAGCACGGTGGCGATATAACGGTGAAACATTTCAAGCCATGCTTTAGACGTCTCTAGCGGAAAAGCGGGAAATCTGACGGCTGCATCATCAGCGCTGGGCACCACCCATTGGCCGTAGCATCCAGGCCAATCCGGGCATCCCAGACCGGCGTCCGACAAGCGGGTCCAAGCCCCCACCAGCATCACCAAGGCCGTCAAGGCGACACCCACCAATGAAAGCCCTCTTACAATGGCAACACGCTGACGATCCACCATTGAGCTACCCTCCGTGACTGAACATTAGCAACCGCCTATCGAGCATTCACCTTGAATAAATGCTGGGTGTCATCGAGTATTTCCGCCGCCGGGACAGAGGCGGAAAAAGACAGCGCCGGCCGGCCTTCAGGATCAATCAACCACACGCTATTTGCCTGCCTCCAGCCGGGCGCTTCACGCCATTCTGCCAGCTGCTCGCCAGGCAAAGGCTCTCCCTCACCGCCGATACTTATGCGCGTTAAACGATTGGCATCGCGCCCCAGGGCGCGATGCATACGCCAAAGCAGATCCCGTCTTTCCGCACACTGCCGTGAACAGTCAAAAGCCAATATCCAGCGTTCTTCCGAACGTGGCGCAACCGACATCGCCTCAATAGGCCAGTGTTCAAAGCTTGGCACCTGATCGGCAGGCGACCCATGGGCCGTGATTTCCTCGGGAACACCAACCCGCCACTCAACCATTCCCCAGGCGGTGACGATGGGAGCTGCAAAAATGATGAAGATAAGCAGGAGCTTGATCCGTTGACGTGCAACATGATTAACGGCTGTCATTATTATTCCCCCGATGAAGCTTACGGTTCGGCTGGAAATACCGTCTTCCCACCCACATCGTAATCAAGGCCACCAACGCAAGCCCCCACCATTGGAATGCGTAGGCAAGGTGTCTGCTGGCGGGCATTACGTTGGCCTGCCACCAGGTCGCAAAGACACCGTCTCCGGTTTGCGCATGCACCCACCCCTGATAGCGAAAATCGGGCACAGCGTCCTGCCAGGGGGCTAAACTGATATTTTGCAGTCGCCTCCCTTCGACGTTAGGCCCAAACAACAGACCATCCTCGTTGGCGGGCTGCCATTCGCCCGTTAATGTAACCGCCTGCTCTGGGGTTGCGACACGGGGAGGTGTGCGGGTCGTACCGGTTTCGACAAAACCGCGCTGAATCAACCAATAGTGGCCAAACTTGTCTTTTAGTGGGGTTAAAACAGCGACACCCAAACGGCCGTCAAGAATACGATTATCTAAAAAAAAGGTATGCTCCGGCATATACTCACCGTTGAGGGTGAGCTCTGCCCCCTCAGCAGGGGCTGTCCGAGGGTTAATCAGTGCAGGAGCATTTTCTCTCGACGCCGTTGCTGCCTGCTTGGTCTCGGCCCGCTCCCACTGCCATGCGCCAAGAAAGCCCCCAAGCAATGCTAAGAGCAACCAAAACACATACCAGCCGTAACGACGCCAGCGAGATAGAGAATGTTTATTTATGCTACTTAAATCACTCATTATCATTATTTTTATCGCCATGTTGCTCAGTTTAGCGGCGGGCGCCGGCTACCTGTTACGCGATGATACGTCTTCTAAACGGCTGCTAACCTCGTTGAAATGGCGAATAGGCTTCGCCATCCTGCTATTAGTACTGATTAGCTATGGCTTTCTCAGCGGCCAGCTCAACTGATCGCTCACACCACATAAACAAAAATAAATAACCCGAGCCATACAACATCGACAAAATGCCAATACCAGCAAGAAGCCTCGAACGCAAAATGCTGCGAATCCGAGAAATGGCCACGTATAATCCGCACCAGCATGGCAACAAGAATCAAGGTGCCAATAATCACGTGAACACCATGGAACCCCGTTAATATAAAGAACGTAGAGCCAAAAATACCCGCTTCGAGCGTGATGCCATAATGCTGATAAGCTTCGTAATACTCGACGCCCTGGATAAAAATAAAACAGGTGCCAAGCAACACAGTTCCCGCCAGCCAATTCCTGCAAAGTTTGCGATACCCAGACTTCAGGGCCTCATGGGAAATCGTTAGTGTAATACTGGACGTCACTAACAATAAGGTATTTACCAACGGTAATTGCCATGGGCTAAAGACATTATCGGGACCTGAAACTGAACTATCGGGTGGATTAAGCAAAGGCCATTCAGCAATAAAATCAGGCCACAAAAGAGCAGAAACGCCCTTGGCGCCTTCTCCCCCCAGCCAGGGAATCGCAAAGGTCCTTACGTAAAAAAGCGCGCCAAAAAAAGCGGCAAAAAACATGATTTCAGAAAAAATGAACCACCCCATTCCCCACCGGAATGAGCGATCCATCTGGTTGTCATAAAGACCAAGCTGAGATTCGTTTATGACATCGCGAAACCAAAACCCCATCACCGCTAAAATGGACAGGAAGCCTATTGTGATCAATAACGTCGCCGAGCCATAAACCAGTTGATACCCCAGCCCCACCATCAGCAAACCAACGGCGACAGAGCCCAGAATTGGCCAGTGGCTTTTCGCAGGAACATAATAACTTGCACCACTCATATTAAAGCACCCCGTTCTTGTTATTGAGGCCACTCGCCACGGTTTGGCGATCATCGCTTTCTTGCAGGGGATACAGCGTGTAGACCAGCGTGACGGTCGCTATATCCTTGGGTAATGAGTCATCCAGTTGAAATACAAGCGGTATGGTGAGGTTTTCATTAGCACCAAGCCGCTGTTCCTGAAAACAGAAACAACTGACCTTACGCACATGCGCCGTTGCAGAGGAAGGACTGACGCTGGGAACGGCACGCCCCCATGTGGCCATATCGCTGCGATTGGAAAATGTAAAATCTATCTCCGTCGTTTGCCCAGGGTGAACCTGCACCTGATGGGTTTCGACGCCCAGCTTCCATGGAAGGCCAGCACTCGAGCGTGTGATGAATTGTACCGTCACATAGCGATCGCTATTTACACCATCATTGAGGATGCTTTTGGCCGTGGTATCTACCTTCCCGTTAATCCCCGTTATATCGCAGAAAACGTCATACAAAGGCACCAGTGCAAACGCAAAGGCAAACATACCCACCAGCGCAAAAACCGTCCGGGTGACTGTCTTTTTAACACCATCCGCCTGGTATGAATGCATATTCCTCTCCATGTGATGTCACATAGCGGGACTGAATGCTTACTTGTCTATGGGACGAAACTCAGGGGGTGTCTCAAACGTATGCAAGGGTGCCGGACTAGGTACCGTCCACTCTAGGTCCACGGCTCCTTCCCATGCTTGAGCGGGTGCTTTTTTCCCGCCTCGAACACATAGCACAATGACCAGCACAAAGAGTAATTGCGAAGAGCCGAAAAAGAAGGCGCCAATACTGGATACCATGTTGAAGTCGGCAAACTGAAGTGCGTAATCCGGTATTCGCCTGGGCATGCCGGCTAGGCCAGCAAAGTGCATGGGGAAAAATGTCAGGTTAACGCCAATAACGGAAAACCAGAAATGCCATTTCGCAAGGGTTTCATTGGGATAGTGGCCAGTCCACTTAGGTAGCCAATAATAGACACCGGCCATGATGGCAAAGATGGCGCCCGGCACTAATACATAGTGAAAATGAGCAACCACAAAGTAGGTGTCATGGTACTGGAAATCAGCAGGGGCAATCGCCAGCATTAATCCGGAGAAGCCGCCGATGGTGAATAGCACCACAAACGCAAGAGCAAACAGCATGGGCGACTCAAAGCTGATCGATCCTCTAAACAGCGTCGTCACCCAATTAAAGACTTTGACTCCGGTAGGCACTGCAATAAGCATCGTCGAATACATGAAGAACAACTCGGCGACCAGCGGCAGGCCGACCACAAACATGTGATGCGCCCAGACAAGAAAAGAGAGCAGCGCAATCGCCGCGGTGGCATACACCATCGAGGCATAGCCAAACAGCGGCTTTCGGGCAAAGGTAGGAATGATGGCAGAAACGATACCGAAAGCAGGCAGAATCATAATATAAACTTCGGGATGGCCAAAAAACCAGAAAAGGTGCTGAAACAGTACCGGGTCTCCACCACCCCCTGCATCAAAGAAGCTGGTGCCGAAATTAATATCCATAAGCATCATCGTGATCACGCCCGCCAGAACCGGCATGACGGCAATGAGCAGGAAAGCGGTAATCAGCCATGTCCATACAAATAATGGCATGTCCATCAGGCGCATGCCCGGCGCCCGCATATTGAGGATAGTGGCAATGATGTTGATGGCGCCCAAGATCGAGCTGATCCCGGCAATATGCAAAGACAATATAAAAAAGGTGGTCGACGCAGGCGCATAGGTCGTCGACAGCGGCGCATAGAATGTCCAGCCAAAATTAGGACCGCCGCCGGGCATCAACAAGGTGGATAGCAGTAGCGTAAACGCCACTGGCAACAGCCAGAAGCTGAAATTGTTCAACCGGGGCAACGCCATATCCGGCGCGCCGATCTGTAACGGGATCATCCAGTTGGCAAGGCCTGTAAAGGCTGGCATCACCGCCGCGAAGACCATGATCAGACCGTGCATGGTAGTCATCTGGTTAAAAAACTCGGGATTGACCAGCTGCAAACCAGGTTGGAAAAGCTCGGCGCGAACGACGAGCGCAAAGATCCCACCGACAAAAAACATGGTCAGGGAAAAGATAAGGTAAAGCGTCCCTATCTCTTTGTGATTGGTGGTTAAAAGCCAACGACGCCATCCCGTCGGGTGCGCAGCATGATGGGCAATACCACCAGCCGTTGCCGTCGTCTCGCTTTGCTGTAACGTCGACTGAAGAGGTATCTTGGGGGCCATATTCGTCTCCAATTATTATTGTCAGGGCTGCGCCTGCCGTATTCTATGGATCGACTTGTTCTGCCACACGTGCCGGCTGCACCTGCGCGTCGGTATCGTTACCCCAGGCGTTCTGCGTGTAGGTAACCACCGCGGCGATCTCAACCGGGTTGAGCGTATTGCGGAACGCAGGCATCGCGGCGCCCGATACCCCGTTGATGACTTTATCCAAGTGCCAATCGAGATCGTCGATCAGCTGTTGATTCCCGGCAAGCGCTGGGAATGCAGGCGGTGACCCCTCGCCTCCGGATTGATGGCAAGAGGCACAAATGGACTCATAAACGGTCTCGCCCCTTTCCATCAGCTCCTCCATGGCCCACTCGCGATCTACACCCTGAGACTCTTGTTCGGCCATGCTCTTGCGTTCTGCGAGCCATTCGTCGAACGCCTCTTCCTCCATTGCCTGCACGACTACAGGCATGAAACCGTGATCAACACCGCAAAGCTCGGCACACTGGCCACGATAAATACCCGGCTGATTTATCTTTACCCAGTTCTCATTGATAAATCCTGGAATGGTGTCTTGTTTAACGGCCAGATCCGGCACCCACCAGGAATGAATAACGTCGTCGGAGGTCATCAAAAAACGGATTTTACGATTAATGGGAAGGACCAGGGGCTCATCAACTTCGAGCAGATAATGCTCACCTCGATTCTCCTCGCCACCTATCTGGCTGCGTGGCGTACTGAGATTGGAATTGAAGGCAACGTCTTCGCCCAGATATTCGTAGCGCCAGCGCCATTGCTGGCCGGTGACCATGACGTCCAGCTCGGCATCAGAGGCGTCATACATATTTTTCAACGTGGCCGTTGCAGGAACGGCCATGCCCACCAATATAAGGACGGGAATCACCGTCCAGAGTATCTCGACCTTGGTATTTTCATGGAAGTGGGCAGCTCTCGCTCCCCGCGAATGGCGGTAGCGGAAAAGCGAATAGAACATGGCGCCAAAAACCACCACCCCGATAACCACACATATCCAAAAAATGGTCATGTGCAGCCCATGGATGTCCTGGCTCAAGTTGGTAACACCAATCGGCATGTTCCACGATTGGGCAACGCTGGCACTGCTACTGACCATGCCTGCAGCAAATACTGATGGTGGCCACCATAAGCGCATTGCAAGCCCCCTTGTTTTATTTTTGTAGTTTCTAGATGCGACGCCCCAAAAGAACACGCACCTTAGAATGTCGATTGCTAATAAAACGCCATCAACTGCAGTATAGAAAAGCCCCGGCAATGTTCACGTGATTTGGCAAAAATAAAACGGTTGGCACTAACCCGCCATATAAGAAGCCACTGCCCACAATGCCAAAACGAATAGCAAAGTGATGATAATAAAAGTAATAATAAATGCAGCCGGGTGTTTGGCACTAAAATCTTCCCGTCGTTGGCGGTCATTTTGCACACCAATGAGTGCTGCAAGTACCGATTTGATCACCGACCACATACACGCCCTCTTCGTTTAGACATGATAATTGACGATAGCTCATGGCCAGCGACTTGCCGCAAGCTGTATTCAACGATCGCCTGCACGACGAATTCCGGATTTACTTTTTTCGCTGCTCGCTTCTATAATCAATTGATAATATTGATCTTCAAATCCTCAGGAGACAACTAATGGACACACGTCTGTTAAAGACACCTACCCTCGCCGTCTTCGTCGTCTGCCTGATGTTAACGATGCTTTCGGGATGCACCACTTACACGTGGGAAGATGGCTCGAAGGAGACCGTTATGGGCGTGCCGGCGGAAGACGAAAGACTGACGGAAGAAGAACGTCGCGCTCAGGGCGTCCAATACCGCAAACCCGGTGAAATCCCCGAATAAAAGATTCGCGCTTGACGTGGCGCTAGTTAAATACAGGACGAATTACGGCGCTTTGGTTTATCCGCGCTGCTTAGTGCTTGCCGTGGCGGGTGCCGTTAGTGGGTCTTCGGGCCAGGGATGCTTTGGGTACCGGCCGCGCATCTCTTTGCGCACTTCTGGATAGCCGTTCGCCCAAAAGCTACGTAAATCCTGGGTGACCTGAAGCGGGCGCCTGGCCGGTGAAAGCAGGTGCATCATGACCGCCACCTGGCCCTCGACAATGGTGGGCGTCGCCTGCCAGCCAAACGCCTCTTGTAATTTAATGGCCAGAACTGGCGGCCTTCCTTCAAGACAGGGGGCGTAATCCAGAGCCGCCTGCCGGCCGCTGGGCACCTTTAAAGCGACGGGCGTTAAACGCTCAAACAACGTCTGCTCATCCCAACTCAGCGCATTCAGCAGGAAAGTGTGAAAGGGCATTTTCTCAAGCTGACTCATGCGCGTAACTCCTGCCATATAAGGCGCCAGCCAAGTATCGAGCGTGTCCATCAGCTGTTGCCCTGACCAGTCCGGCCAGGATCCACCCATCACATCCCGCAGCAGTGCCATGCGCCCCTGTAGTTGCTGAACATGCGGACTGAACACCCTCTCAGGGCGCTGCGTGAGCGCGGTCAACAGCGCCTTGGTGACCTCATCGGGCGGCAGCTCATTCAGCGGCTGGCTGGCCAACACCAGTTCGCCAAGGCACTGCACACGCTCCCCGACAAGCTTGCCCTGAGCATCGGACCAGGTGATGCGATTGACCCATTGCTGAGTAGTGGGGTAAAGACTGACGAGGCAGTCACGGTCGAGCGGTTCGGCCTGATAGATAGCCGCCTCACTGGCGATGCTTTCAAGACTGACAGCGACAATAAAGGGCTCGCTGGCCAACATATGGCGAAGCGGCAACGTGGCGGTCTTGCCATTTGCGAGCTTGAAACGGCCGGGGCTGAGACACTGGCCAATACGATCCGGATAAGCCAGGGCCAATAGTGCCCCCAACGGCAAATCGTCAACATGGCGAGGCAGTGGCGTATCGGCAATGCGTGCCAGGCGTTGCGCTTCGCGGCGCCAATCGGGGAAACGGGCAGGCTGACCAAAGCGCATCTCAAGCGCCTCGCGGAGTGACCCGTCAACGCGTTCTCGCCCCTCAAGAAGCGCCGCTAGTCCGCACGCCGTTGCGGATGCCTTCAGGTCAGCGGCTTTGATCAGCATCACGGCCAGGCGAGGTTCCAGCGGCCAGCCGGCACTCTGCCTGCCCAGCGGGGTCAGAGTGCCCGCTCGATCAATGACGCCCAGCTTTCGCAGCAGCGCTTGACCGCTTTTCCAAGCCCCTTGGGGCGGCGGCGTCATCCAGGTCAGCTGATCAGGAGATGTCACGCCCCAGGCCACCAGTTCGAGAACCAGGCCGGCGAGGTCGGCCTGCTGGATTTCCGGTTCGCCGAAAGCGACCAGCGGCTGCTCCCGGGACCATAATCGGAAGCATCGGCCAGCGCCCTGACGTCCGGCACGCCCTCGCCGCTGATCAGCGCTGGCGCGATTGACCCGCCGCGTGGTCAAGCGCGTGAGCCCGGTGCGTGGCTGAAATAACGGCACGCGTTCCAAGCCGGCGTCGATGACCACATTGACCCCGTCCACCGTGACGCTGGATTCTGCGATGGCCGTGGACACAATCACCCGCCGACCCGAGGCATTCCGCTCAAGCACCGCCTGTTGCGCCGCAAGCGTCATGCGGCCGTGTAGCGCACGAACGTCGACATCACCCAAATTATCTTCCAGCGCGCTCACCAACTGATGGATCTCGGCCACGCCAGGCATGATGACCAGCACATCGCCGGTCTCCGGTTGGGCCAACGCTTCGTGCACCACACGGCATGCCTGTGTAGGCAGTGAAATGTCATGCGGTGCTGGACGATAGAGTGTCTCCACCGGGTACTGGCGCCCTTCGCTTTCAATGACCGGCACCTCTGGGCCGAGCACTTTTTGCAACGCAACGACATCGATGGTGGCTGACATCACGATTAGGCGTAAATCCTCACGAATGCTTTGCTGAATATCCAGCGCCAGCGCAAGCCCCAGATCAGCTTCCAGGCTTCGCTCATGAAACTCGTCAAAGATGATGCCTCCCACCCCTTCGAGCAGCGGATCATCCTGCAGCATGCGCGTCAGCACGCCCTGGGTGACAACCTCCAAACGGGTGTCTGCGCTTACCCGGGTATCCCCGCGCATCCGGTAGCCCACCGTGCGGCCGAGCGGCTCGTTTAGCTGTTCGGCCATGAAACTTGCCGCCAGACGGGCGGCAACCCGACGAGGCTCCAGCAGCAATAGCCTTTGACCTTGCGCCCATTCGCTTTCCAGCAGCGTTAACGGCACGCGGGTGGTTTTGCCAGCCCCCGGCTGGGCGACCAGAATCAGCCGGTTGTGCGCGCTCAGCGCTGCTTGCAGAGAAGCTAAATGTGGCTCAATGGGTAGCATGGGCAGGCCAGATCACGGTGACAGCGGGCGAGACTCAGAAGACAGCTGAATGCCGCAGCCTTTTAGAATCACGTGCTCAAGAAACCGGCAGATGGCATCGACATCGTCGTTATCAAGCATCTCTTTACCTAGAATACCGGTGACCTGGGCGCTATATTCAGTGTAATGCTGAGTCGCCGACCAGATCAGAAAGATCAAAAGACGCGGGTCAACCTCGTCCATCTTGCCCTGACGTGACCACTCTCGAATGATGGCCGCCCTGGAAGCGACCCATTCACGCAGTTCACCGGCCAGATAGTCGCTGAGAAAAGGCGCGCCGGCTAAAATTTCAGCGGCAAACAATTTCGAGCCTTCGGGATAGCGCTGCCCAAGCACCATTTTGGTGCGGATAAAGTCGCTGAGGACGCGGCCTGGATCGCTTTCCGGCGTGATGTCTTCAAGCACCGCGTTCCAGCGACTCATCATGCGATTTAGCAACCGAACATAAAGCGTCTGCTTGCTGCCCATGTAATACAAAATGTTGGCCTTAGGCAGACCAGCCTGATCGGCAATCGCCTGAAGGCTGGCTCCCCGATAGCCATACTGCGCAAACACCTTCTCCGCAGCACGCAATATGGTGTGTTCAATATGCGCTCGACCGGCATTTTCCTGGTTAGCTATTTCCGCCGTCATTCGCTGGGTTCCTTTAATAGGTGCAGAAGGCGTGAACATCCAAGATGGCAACGACGCGTATCCCGTGATCCAAAACCAGGCATTGGGCGCTCTCCTGCACCACCCGCATGCAGCTACCAAAGCCTTGCAAGACACGCTATTTTGTTTCAAGCTCAAGCTATATTGACCGATCGGTCAAAACAATGACATCGGAGTTTGGCATGGCGACAATTGAGTTTTTGCTCAATGGCACCCCCAAGCAGTGTGACGTGTCACCGGACACCAGCATTTTAACGCTATTACGCGATCATTTGGGGATGACCGGCACCAAAGAAGGCTGCGCCTCCGGCGACTGCGGCGCCTGCACGGTCGCTATCCGTGATTCGGCGGAGGCGATGTCCGGCTTTGAAAGCGTCAATGCCTGCATTACTCCGGCGCATCAGCTCAAGGGCCGGCATTTAGTCACCGTCGAAGGCCTTGCGCAAGGGGAGCAGCTGCACCCAGCGCAACAGGCCATGATTGAGTGCCACGCTAGTCAGTGCGGTTTCTGTACCCCGGGCATTGTTATGTCGCTGTTTACGCTGCATTCCACTCAGCAGCAGCAGCCCTTCTCTTTAACGCCTGAACGACTGGAAGCCGTATTGGGCGGGAATCTATGCCGTTGTACCGGCTATCGACCAATTCGCGATGCTGCCCTACGCATGGCACAACAACCCTGGCAAGCGCCCGCGTGGTTTGACGCCGCACTACCGGTGTCTGCGGCAGACAAGACAGTACCGTCAGGAGACAGTGCACCGCTGTTCGCCCAGCCGTCCACGCTTGCCGAGCTTACCAAGGCGCGGCGGCGGTATCCAGACGCCCGTCTGGTCGCCGGCGCGACAGACCTGTGGCTGGAAACCACCCAGCGACTTAAAGCCCTGGAGCAGCTGATCGATGTCTCCCGCGTCAACGAACTGTGCCAGATTGAAGAAGCGACCTTCCAACACCAGCCAGGCTGGTGGGTGGGCGCAGGCGTGACCTATCGCCAGCTCGAGCCACTGTTCGAGCAGCACTTTCCCACCTTTGCGCATTTGCTGCACCGATTGGGCTCCCAGCAGATACGCAATCGCGGCACCCTGGGCGGTAACATTGCCAACGCCTCGCCCATTGGCGACACACCGCCGGTATTGATGGCGCTCAACGCCTGGGTCGAAGTGGCCAATGATGACGGCGTCCGGCAACTGCCCCTGGATACCTTTTTCATCGACTACAAGCAAACCGCCCTGGCGAGCGATGAAGTCATCAGCAAGGTGTTTATTCCGGCGCTGGCAGCTAATACGTCACTGCGGGTTTGGAAACTTTCAAAACGCCGTGAAGACGATATATCCGCTGTGCTGGGGGCGTTCTGCTATCGAGTGGAAGACGGCATTATACGCGACGTTCGCATTGCCTTTGGCGGCATGGCAGCAACGCCTAAACGAGCGCTTAACACGGAAGCTAGCCTGGAGGGCCAGCCACTATCCAAAAGCTGCTTCCAGGCGGCACAGCAGGCTCTGGACGAAGAATTTGAGCCAATGAGCGATGTGCGGGGTAGTCAGCATTACCGGCAGCAAGCGGCTCGCAATCTGCTCGAGCGCCTATACCTGACGCTCTCCGCGCCCAACCAGGAGGTGATGCTCCATGCGTACGCTCACTAAACTCGATGGCGACAGCCACCGCGCGCGTCGCGAATTAGCGGATCATATCCAAGGGTCTGGTCCGCTTGCCAGGCATACCGTTGATAACCAAAGCCAGCGTCAGGCAGGAAGCGCAAGCTTTCACGAAAGCGCGCAAAAGCATGTCACTGGCAAAGCGGCTTACATTGATGATCTAAAAACACCGGCCGACGCCCTGCACGTGGCGCTCGGATTATCCCCCGTTGCGCATGGCAGGTTAACCTCACTTGATCTTGATGCCGTCAGGCAAGCGCCTGGCGTTGTCGATGTGATTGCGTTTGGCGATGTGCCGGGCCACACGGATATTGGCCCGGTATTTCCAGGTGACCCGATTTTTGTCGACCGGGAAATCAGCTATGCAGGCCAGTGCCTGTTTGCCGTCGCCGCCACCTCGTTACAGGCTGCCCGGCGCGCCGTGAAGCTTGCCAAGCTTGACATCGATGAGCAGCCTGCAAGTCTTGATGCCGTTACAGCGGTCGAGCGTGAAGAGTTGGTGCGCCCGACTCACGTACAGGAGCGCGGTGATTGGCAGTCGGCCCTGGAAAAAGCGCCGCAGCTTATTGAGGGTGACCTCTTCGTTGGCGGACAGGAACACTTCTACCTCGAAGGTCAGGCGTGCATCGTTGTGCCGACCGAGGATGAGGGGGTCGTTGTCCATACCTCCAACCAGCATCCCAGCGAGACACAGAAGCTCGTGGCGGAGGTGCTGGGCATCCCCTTCCATGCGGTCATCGTTGAAGTCCGCCGCATGGGCGGTGGGTTTGGTGGCAAGGAGACCCAGGCCTCGCCCTGGGCGTGTATGGCGGCGCTTATTGCCCGTCGAACGGGTCAGGCGACTCGGTTGCGTTTGCCGCGCAGCGAGGACATGCGGGCGACGGGGAAACGCCACCCCTTTCACAACCGCTACCGGCTCGCCGTCGATCATGAAGGCGTGATTCAGGGCGGTGACATTACCGTGATTGGCGACTGCGGCTATTCACCCGACCTGTCCGACGCCATTGTCGACCGCGCCATGTTCCATGCGGACAACGCTTATTCATTAGGTAATGCGCGCATAACGGGCCATCGGGCAAGGACCCATACTGCCTCCAACACCGCTTTTCGCGGCTTTGGCGGCCCCCAGGGTATGATGATCATCGAAGCCGCGATGGATGATATTGCCCGTCGCGTCGGGACAGACCCGCTCACGATACGTAAGCGGAATTTTTACCGCGAAGGACACGACGTCACGCATTACGGCCAGCAAGTCGACCAGATCAAGCTGCTTCATACGCTGGTGGAAACACTCGAAAGCAGCAGCGAGTACTGGACGCGCCGTGGGGCCATCACGGCGTTCAACGAAGCCAGCCCGATTATCAAAAAGGGGCTTGCCCTGACGCCGGTTAAATTCGGCATTTCGTTTACCGCTCAGCACCTGAACCAGGCCGGCGCACTGCTTCACGTGTACACCGATGGCAGCATCATGATCAATCATGGCGGCACGGAAATGGGCCAGGGGCTGCACACCAAGATCTGCCAGGTGGTCGCCCGTGAGCTAGGGCTGGATCTGGACAGCGTGCGCATCAGCGCAACGCGCACCGATAAAGTGCCCAATACGTCCCCCACCGCCGCTTCAAGCGGTGCTGACCTGAACGGCATGGCGGCCCGCGATGCCGCCAGCAAGCTACGCGAGCGGCTTTTTGACTTTGCCACCGTGCATTTTGAGGACGGGCTCGACCGCGAAGGCATGCGCCTTGAAGACGGCATGCTCATCGCGGGCCACGGTGAGAGTGAGCGACGTATACCCTGGGGAGAGCTCGTCCAGACCGCCTACCTCAACCGCATTTCACTGTCCGAAAAAGGCTTTTATGCCACACCGCTGATTTATTACAACCGTGCCAGCGGCCAGGGGCGCCCTTTCTATTACTATGCCTTTGGCGCCGCCGTCAGCGAAGTCAGCGTGGATACGCTGAGCGGCGAATACCAAGTTGATCGGGTGGATATTCTTCATGATGTCGGGGATTCGCTTAACCCGGCCATCGACATGGGGCAAGTGGAGGGCGGCTTTATACAGGGCATGGGCTGGCTGACCAGCGAAGAACTCAAGTGGAACGATAAAGGCATGCTGATCAGCGATGGACCAGCGACCTACAAGATTCCCACTTTCGGCGACCTTCCTCCGGTGTTTAACGTCAGCCTATTGGAAGGTCATCCCAATTCCATGGCGAGCCTTTACCGCTCGAAGGCCGTTGGCGAACCGCCTTTCATGCTCGGCATCAGCGTATGGTCCGCACTGCGTGACGCGCTATCCAGCCTGACGGGTTACCAGTCATCACCGCACCTCGATACGCCGGCAACCCCCGATCACGTCATGTTGGCCGCGAATGCGGTCAGGCAGAAAGCACTATGACGCCAGCCGCTCCCGATACGTGGCATGCCGCCCTGGATCGCCTACAACGCAGCGGCATGCCTCACGTACTGGCGACCCAGGTGACGAGCGCCGGCTCAACGCCGCGTGAACCCGGCGCGCGGATGGTCATTACCCGCGATAGCATTTTTGACACCCTGGGGGGCGGCACTTTCGAATGGCAAACCATCAGCGCCGCAAGGGACTATCTCCAGCAGCAGCGCTATGGCTTTCACCTGGAAGCTTTTTCGCTGGGTGGACGCAGCGGACAGTGCTGTGGTGGCTTCGTCAACATTCTGCTGGAAGTTTTTGCCGGCGTGAACACCCACGTCGCCATCTTTGGTGCCGGCCATGTGGGGCGCGAAATCGTCAACCTTAGTGCCCCGCTGCCCTGGCAGCGGCTGTGGTTCGATAGCCGCCCCGACATCTTCAGCGATCAGGACCAGCAACAGCCACGGCTTAGCTGTCACAAACTTGACGACGCACGCGCCCAAGTCGCCGAATTGCCACCCCACACCCATGCGCTTGTGCTAACCCACAGCCATGACGAGGATTACGCGCTCATTGCCGCCCTCATCGAGCGCGATGATATTGCCTCGATCGGGCTCATCGGCTCCGATAGCAAATGGGCGAGCTTTCAGGGGCGCCTTGATCGTGCAGGGTACGCCGCTGATAAGATCGAGCGTGTTCGCTGTCCTATCGGTCGCATCCATGGTGCGAAGCTGCATAACAAGACTCCTTACGCCATTGCGCTGACCGCCGTCACGGAGCTGCTTTGGCTTACGGACACGCCTCCTGCTCAGGAAACGCGCGGCCTTGCGCCTAAAGCGCTACAACGGCTAATTGACGAATCCCCTACGATCTCGAGTTGATATGATATCCCCTACCGATACGTTTATCCGTGCCGAACTGGTCAGCTTTGCGCGTGACCCCGGTGATGGCGATTCGCCTCCACCAGGGAGTCTGGCACATTACCCCGACGGCTTGCTCTGGTTAAAAGGGTCGAATATTCATGCAGTAGGTCACTACGCTGACCTGTCGCCTTCGCTTCCCAATGGCTCTGATGTTGTCGATTACCGTGACAAACTGATCATGCCGGGGTTTATCGATACCCACGTGCACTATGTACAGCTGGACATCATGGCGTCATACGGACGTCAACTGCTTGACTGGCTTAACGACTACACCTTTCCCGAAGAGTGTCGCTTCGCCAATCATGCCCACGCTGAGGCGTTGTCCAATGCTTTTCTGGATGAAATGCTGCGGGCAGGCACCACCACCGCACAGGTGTTCGGCTCAAGCCATCCCGGCTCTGTGGATGCTTTTTTCAGCGCCTGTCAAAAGCGGCAGTTGCGTATGCTCGCCGGCAAGGTGTTGATGGACCGCAATGCGCCCGAAGATTTGATGGACGGGATCTCAGGGATTACCGACAGCGAACGGCTCATTGAAGACTGGCATGGCCGTGCCCGACTGGGCTACAGCGTCACACCACGCTTTGCGCCGACCTCCACCAAGGCACAAATGGACGCCGCCGGCGCTCTGCTCCGCAATGACCCAAGCCTTTGGTTACAAACGCACCTGGCCGAGAACAGCGGCGAGCTTGATTGGGTCGCTGAGCTTTTTCCCGGCAGCCAGGACTATTTATCTGTGTATGAAGCAGCCGGTCTGGTGGGACCCCGCAGTACCTTCGCACACGGCATTCACCTTGATAACGGCATGCGCAAACGCTTGGCGGAACGCGGCGCCAACATTGCCTTTTGCCCTAGCTCCAATCTATTTCTCGGCAGCGGACTTTTTGATCGGGTAGCCGCCAAGGAGACCGGCATGGCGTTTACCTACGCCAGCGACATTGGCGCAGGCACCGACCTATCCGGGTTTGGCACGTTAAAAAGCGCCTATCAGGTTGGTCAGCTACGCGGGCAGCCGCTCACCGCCTGGCAAGGCTTTTATGGCTTGACCCACGGCAATGCGAAGGCGCTCTCCCTCGACAGCCATATTGGCCAGCTTGCGTCTTCCTATGAGGCAGACTTTGTGGTCATCGATCCACAGGCCACGTCGCTGCTTTCCAGACGCATCAAGCACTGCACCACCCTCGGCGAGCGGCTCTTTGCGTTAATGATGCTGGCGGATGACCGCGCCATTTATGAAACCTGGGCAGGCGGGCAGTGTCAGCACCGCAGGGACAGTTAACCGTGATATTCGAAGCCGCCCAATGGGCGGTTTTTACGCATATTTCTTTTTCTTTCGCGCAATAAAAAACCCCGAACACACTGTGTTCGGGGTTTTGGTATAAGTGCCTGACGATGACCTACTCTCGCATGGGGAGACCCCACACTACCATCGGCGCGAAGCGGTTTCACTGCTGAGTTCGGCAAGGGATCAGGTGGTTCACGCTTGCTATGGTCGTCAGGCG